>ODAI014194714.1_pt1 | contig 20685 bp, 15 predicted proteins | sample 1539321 | NCBI WGS metagenome assembly ODAI01 (sample SAMN02144231, study PRJEB22623) | gut metagenome | biome: sheep rumen | host: Ovis aries | place: New Zealand
AAGAGGAGTGCGGCTGATGCCGCACAACCCTCTCTAACCTTATGACAGAGAAATAAATAGGTTTGTGACAGTGAGTGATAGTAAGGCTGTGACAGCGGAAGGAATTAGCAACAGGATTATAACGAGCAGAACAGGAACGAAGGTGTGCTCAGGTATGATGTCGGAGTGGATGCAAATAACTTTTATCCTGTGTCGGTGAAACAGATTATTGAGTTCTTTGAAATGTCACGAAACTACGAAGGTGCACAAAATATAAGTGCGAATAATCCAAAAAAGTGCGGAATTATGCTGATTGTGTAAAAATGGAGACTACTAAAAAACTACTTTTGCACGAGTGAAGGGAAATGAATGTAAATAGCGGTATTTCCGTCAGTTGACGGGGATAGAAGAGATTGTAACTGTAGGCACTGTCTACAGTTTTATATTGCGATTTTCCATTTGCAGTTTCTTGTTTCAAAGTATAAGCGGACAGTTTTTTTAGAATTAAGGACAACGACAAAGCATTCATATATAAGGGTAGTACAGCCGGACACAAAAATCCCGTCAGGAGTAGTATATGTCCCCTGATGGGTAATGGGTCTATATCCCTTTATCGTATAGTTTTCATATTCGCCATCTTCGTTCATAAGCCGAAAACGAATAGGTATTATTTCACCATTCGACTTATGTTGACAGATGACATCTACAGAATCAATCACTTTGCTCATAACAATAACCTCAACAAAAAGAACTAGTGTTTGGAGTATAAAAATATTACACCTGGAGAAGAGAGTTTTCAATAACTTAAATGCATTTTTTAATTCCAGTTTGCAAGAGTGGAATTTTCTTTAGTAATTTTCACCCTACATTTTTTAGTGGCTTTAATATTTTAAATATTCATATTACAATAATATATAGATGATATAGTGTTAAGACTTAATGCTGCAATACACTAATTATAAGTGAGGGTGTGCCATGAATTTGGTGTTGGATTCATTAACAGATGATGAACTTGAAATGCTGTTGCGAGCTGAGAATTTTTATATAAAATTTTTGGAGCCGATCAAAAAGGGAGGTAGGAAATATGCTCAGTTTGCAGCTATGCTTGGAAATATGAAATCTAATTCTGTTCTTGTTAAGATGAATCTTCCTGGCATAGTAGTGAAACAATTTAGGAGAAAAGATCAGGATTTTGTGAAGGCTTTAGAGAAATATGCTGATGAAACAACAACCATACTTCAAAGATGTATTGCGGAAACAACAAATGAACCTTTTAATATAAAAAAATTAGAAAGTTATTCTGATGAGGAATTTGCAAATCTCATAAATGATTTTACCAAAATGGGAGAGCCTAATGAGAATCGACTTGATTTTGATTTGTTGTGGATTCAATTGAAATTATGTGGAATTAGTATTGATGAAGCAAGAAGAAAATCGATTATTGAATTGTGTGCGGCTATGGATAATGAGGTTGCTAAACAAACAATTCAAAAGAATGAATCAGAAAAACAAGCTAAAAAGCAAGAAGAAATTATTGATCAAGTGCAAACAAATACAGAAAAAATACTTCTTGAAAAGACAGTTAAAAAGCCTAAGGTAAAAAAACTAACTGCCAAAGAAAAGGCAGAAAGAAATAGAATTGCATTAGAAAACAAGGCAAAGGCAATGGAAGATGTGGAAGAAATAGATGATTTAGAGGCAGATAATAAGGTAGTGGATTCTGAAGATATTGAGAATGTAGTCGAAGATGCAACTAATGATTCTTCTTATGATTCTCAAAAAAATCAACGAGAAGAGGAAACGCGCGTGTATTATATTGGAAGAGTGAATACTATAGGGAATTTTTATAATTTTACCCCGATTGGTGCTTATCAAGACGGTAATTACAATCCTTTTAGCGAAAGTGAAGTGAACAATTTACTTCCTAAATCTCAGAAAAATAATATTAATTTCTATTATAATATTTGGGATCAAAAACAAGTGAATTTTATGAATTTAAGGTTCCGTGATGATGAGCTGGTTGTATTAAATTGCGATATTGAACAACTGGAATTGAACATAAGAAATGATGGACAGTTAAATGAAACTGGTTATAAAATTTCGGCAGTGGATGGATGTAATAATGGCAAGATTTTGTATTTAAGTGATCTGGGACTTTCTAAGATTATTCGAAAGGATAATTTGGAAGATAATATATTAACGAAGAGAGCGGTACGACTTATTGGGAATTCTTATATAGAAAATGAGACTGTTATTGTAAACCTTGGAGATGGTTTTTATGCAGGGCCATATAGAATTAAATATCAGGAATCTAATGCATTTTATTATATAGTTACACAAGAAAATGGCAATAGCGCATATATTGTTGGGTATAGCTCTGAATATTGGCATAGAGTTCGTATAGAAACTTCGTGGGATAAATGGACGACGGAATATGCGGAGAATTATTATTTTGTAAAAGAGGATGCACCGTTAATATATAAGGATTTATTAGAAGATAAAGAATTAATTGAATCATTCGTTGAATCTATAGAAGTAGATAGTCTTTATGAAGTAAAGAGTGAGGGTATTGGAGACTTTATTGAGCAACTTGGTGATTCTAAGGTATTTGGAAATCTGATTCCGGAGGATGTTAAGAGGGAAAGAATTAGTCGCTTAAAAGAGTGGTTTACGTCTGAACAACAGCGTGAGGAGGTTATGGCAGATGCGGCTGATTTTATCTATAAAATGTTATTGAGAAATAAAGATGATTCTCGAACGGATGAGTTACTTACGTCGATTATTGAGAATCATCCTGAATTTTTGGATAAGGTACAAGGAATTAGAATAGTACAGTCAAGGTTAGAGTCAGCGAAACAACAGCTTGATGAGTTGAAAGCAGAAGCTACTGAGATACAAGCAGATAAAGAGGATAGAGCAGAGGCTGAGCTTTCTAAATTAGATGATGAAATAAACAATAAGAGAATTGAATTATCAGAAATTCTGAAAAAAATAGAACAGGCTGATGCAACAGATAAATTAGATTCTAGAGTAGAAGCACTTAAAGGTCAGGAAAAATATCTTGAACAACATATTCAGAATTTGCGAAGTGATACAAAAGGATTAGAGCAGAGTTTCGTTAGTTTAATTAATAGTTACTCGGATAAGATGGCCAATATTACATTTGACGGATTTATGTCAAGTAAGATGTTGCAGTCTGCATCTGATTGGGAAAGAAAAGAAGAAAAAGCCGAATTGGAAGAACTGGTATTTAATGTTAATTCTATCGAAGAAGAGAATCTTGACAGAATCAGCACTATTGATTATGTGGTTAATGCGGTTCAGATAGTTCGTCCTAAGTATGACAGAAATACAATATTGAATATTTTTACCTGTTGTACACAAGGATTTTTAACAGTATTTTCTGGTATGCCTGGATGCGGCAAGACTTCAATATGTAATATTATCGCTAAAGTTATGGGGGTGTTAGATTATTCTCACGGGAATAATGCACTTAAAGGCGTTTCAAGGTACATTCCAGTATCAGTAGAACGTGGATGGACATCTAAGAGAGATTTTATAGGATACTATAATCCTTTGACAAAATCATTTGAGGAAAATAATCGAGAAGTTTTTACCGGTTTAAAAGTTTTGAATGAGGAATATATAGGGAAAAAATCGAAATATCCGTTTTTTATATTACTGGATGAAGCAAATTTAAGCCCTATGGAATACTATTGGGCAGATTTTATGAATGTATGCGACGATAGAGATGATAATAGTTTTGTAAATATGGGAAGCAATAATGTATTTTATATTCCAGAAACATTGCATTTTTTGGCGACAATCAATAATGACCATACAACTGAGAGTCTTTCGCCTCGATTAGTGGATAGGGCGTGGGTAGTAACGTTACCTAAGAATAATGTTTATTCAAAAGAATCGCAAATTCAGAGTGAAGTAATTAAACATCTTACATGGAATAATCTTAAGGATGCTTTTCTTGAAGCAGGAAGTAAGACAGAATATGACAGAGAAGTAGCGAGCGTTTTAGACGGAATCAAAGATAGATTCACGAAACAGAGTGTATATCTTAGCCCAAGGGTTAGTATGGCAATCTTTGATTATTGGAAAGTAGCATCAACAATAATGGTTGAAGATGAGTATGGGAATCAACCAAACATAATTGCTATTGACTATGCAGTATCACAGAAAGTATTACCTAAGATCAGTGGGAGCGGTGAGGAATATGAAGCTTGGTTGAACGAATTGCAAGATTACTGTAATGGGAAAAACTTGATGCATTCAGCAGAAATTATTGATGATATTATAAACCGCGGTAATAAGAGAATGAAGTACTATGATTTTTTTAACTAATGTATGGAAGAAATAATTCTTAGACCTTCAATTGGAAGGGAAATCAATTTAATAATGTCACAATTAAGGCCGATTCACAGTGCGGAAGAGGTCTTGAAAGTTTGCAAGAATGTATATGAGGATGTGGAGTATGAGATTGAACTGACATCAGATATTGGAAAATGTTCGATAACTGTTTACATTAATGGAGAAGAACAAGAATCATATTTATATGGTAATAAGATAGTTTTTGGTGATGATAATAAAAAGATATTTGCCAACATATATGGCTTTGCTCAGATTGTTCTTTGTATAAGGAAGATAAATTCGGAGCAGTTGTTCTATTCAGAATATGTATCTGTTCTTATACGTGCAAGTGACAAAAACAAATCTGTAAGTATGATGCTCAAATATATTTATGCCAATATGGAAGATTATTTATTCCATGAAATGAATAAACCTGAAATTGGAAAGGAAGAAATAACAGATGACTTTTGGGCACAGATACTTTTTTTAGAAGAAGTAGCGAATGTTTACGAGGGAAATTATGGCTACTTTAAGGCTAATAGTCGTTATAAACTTGATAAAAAAGAAGTGTTGGACAGAACAGAAAAATTACAGCATATAGATGCCAAGACAATACAGTATATGGTTAGGCATCCAGAGTATCTGGATCGTAGTGTTATAGGAATTAATTATGGATCTCAAACGTATCTGCCAAGAAAAACATTGATGACACAGAATGTGATTTCCTATGATATATACGAAAATAAAATAGTTGTTAGTTTTCTTAATCAGATGTTTTTGGTAATTGAAGATCTGAAAAGCAATGTTCAAAGGTTTATAGATAGTGGTTCAGTTGATGAAAATGCTGATAATGGATATATAGTTTCATCATTCATTATCTATGAGAACGCATTGGAACTTCTTAGGGAGTTTCTACAGAGAATTTTGGTGCTGGAGGATAAATACAGACAGTTACTGATGTCTTATAAGCGTATCCTAGATGTAAAATACTCTAATAGTTTTGAGATGCCGGAACCAACTGCAATATTTATGAATGTTCCACAGTATAATAGAGTATATTCATGCATAATGAAGTGGAATCAACATAATGCTTATGATTTTGAAAAAGAACAAATGATGATGAATTTTTTTAATGCACCAGAGATATTTGAGACATATTCGTTGATTAAATTGATAAATTATATCAAAGAATCCGGATATATCTTAAAAAAGACCAAACAGGTACATTATCCTAAACGTTCACATTGGTTATATAAGCAAAAGAATTATAATAATACTTATATATTTGAGAATGAATCTAGTTCTATAACATTATATTATGAGCCTTTTATATATGATGAAGATAGTAGGTCAGTAAATGGGATTGGTTTATTCAGAAATAATAGTGTTTCGTTAAATAATAAAACTGACGAAGAATACAGAGGACATTATTATGTTCCTGATTATTTGTTGAAGTATTCTGATGAGAATAAAGAAAATTATATTATTTGCGATGCAAAATTCTCATCAAAAATGAGGGTAAAACATAAAATTATTCCATATTTAGCTTATAAGTACATTACTTCGATTAGTACAATTGACGAGAGTGATTCACTTAAGGGGTTATTTGTTTTTTATGGAATTGTAGATAATTATGCTATGAACGAGTCATTTTATGATGCCAAAATTGAATCTGCAAAGGATATAATACCATATATTAAGCTTGTACCTATATCTGAAGAGATTTCATATACATATCAAGAGAATAATGTTTTTGATATTCTTCAAAAGCTAATGGGGTGATAGGAGGGCGTGTTATAGCAGATAGTCAGTTAGAATTAATCCGTCAGTATTTGGATACTACTGGGCAGCGCTTAACTTGAAAATGAAGGATTGGATATTACTTATGATAACCGGTGGAGGCAATACCGCGTAAAGTTTACTGGCTTTAACGATTTTAAGAAACACGAAGAGTTGATTCAGGAATGTGTAAAGACAGCCATGGATTACTTTAATATTTCAGAGATTTAAATTTGTTCAGAAGGTTATTCCCTTGGCATTATTTGGGATAATCAAACTTTTTGAGGGTTTGTCAAGCGTTTTTTGAAATCCAATGAAATGATGCGCATTTTTATTGAAAGTGAGCAATCTTATGAATGTTGCATTTAATCCGGGGATTAACTATGGAACAATGTATCGTCCTAACATTAACAAACCTATAAGAAAAATGGAAGCGCCTACCAGTCTTCCACAAACCAGCTATTATAGGGATCCTATCCCAAGTGTATTCCACAGTAAGGAAGATTGTGGCGTAGGAGAGACATATCTTAACTGCGCTCTTTCTGGAAGCGAGGGTGATCCTAATAATTTGCCCTGCAATTTTTATAAATCAGCTGATTATAATGAAGATGATCCTGTATATATAGCAAGGCTCTATCCATGGGATGGTTCGGAATCTATAGTAAAAGAGATTCATCTTAAGGACGTGGATTTAACACATGCCGATAAGATTGAGACTTTTGCTTATGGGATATATCTAAAAGACAAAGGTGAGATAGCAAATCTTAATGATATTTTAACCGCTTACGATCATGCACATGATAATGCTTCCGATGGTGCTAAATCTAACCTTGATAAAGTGGATGTTATAAGTGCTATACGAGATTTTATGGAAGCAGGCTTTAATCAAGGTTATTATAATCAGTATGTCGATTTTTTAGCACTGTTAAATGCTATCGAAAGAAACAGTTATTAACGATAGATTCCCCGATATTATATTGAGATTGATTTTGCTAAGTGCCTGTGTTAGACTACTGATGTTGAAAAAATCTAAAGGAAAGTGAAGTAATCATAATTATGCGTGTTGTAAAAAGAGAGATTGTAATTGCAGATAGTATGAAGACCTCGGTTTCTGCCCTTTGATCAGTAAGGGATAAATATATCTTGAGATTTGAACCGCGGCATATTTGTTGCGGTTTTCTTTTGCCTTTTTAGCGCAGTTTCCGGTTTACATTATGGAAGGTCTCCATACTATCAGGTGTTAATGTGACGATTAATATGATGGTTTAAAAGGAGACAAGAAATTGAATAATACAATATAAGAATCTTGGCAGTGAGAATACCAAAAATTACGCCAAGAAAAAAGAAATATCAAAGTGGGCGAAAGCTTATAAGAAGAACAAATATAAATGAAGGCAGGAGAGTTATGACAAAAGACAAAGACTTGACAGAAGGCAGACCGTTTAATCTTATTTTTTCGTTCGCGGCGTCCATGATGCTCGGAAATGTTTTTCAGCAACTATATACAGTTGTTGACAGCATCATTATCGGGAAAAAGATAGGTCCGATGGGCTTGGCGGCAATCGGAGGAACCGATTGGCTGATATTTTTGGTGAATGGATTTTTGATCGGGCTTATTCAGGGATTCTCGGTACTTTTGGGAAATAAGTATGGTGAAAAAAATGAGAAGGCTTTTAAGCATTACTATAAAAAGGCACGTCTTATCTGTATTGTCATAGCCATAGCTTTTGTCATTATCTTGACCGCGGGTTCGGGAGTTCTGCTTTCGGTTATCGGAACAAAGGATGAAGTATTTGATAATGCCAAAACATATGTAGATATTATCTTTATGGGAATTCCGTTTTTGGTTTTCTATCAGTTTTTTGCAGCAACTCTCAGAAGCCGCGGAAACAGCCGGATTCCGCTTGCGGCAATGACGGTATCATCACTTTGCAATATTGTTTTTGATTATGTTTTTATTTGCGTGATCAGGCTTGGGATAGCGGGAGCTGCGCTTGGAACCGTTATGTCGGAATGCGTCGTAATGATCATTTGCGGATATCACTTACATAAAAATCATACCGTAACTTTCGGGGAACAGAAAGAAGCGGAAAAAGAAGAAGTGTTTGAGGAAGGCGGCACATATAAAAAGCTGCTCACAGTGGGACTTCCGATGGCTTTGCAGAGTGTTATTACCGCAGTCGGTGGCCTGATCGTAATAAGCAATGTCAACAGATATGATATTGATTTTTTGACCGGATATACGATTGCAGGGAAAATATATGCCCTTTTGGAGATAGCGGCATCGTCTTATGGAATGGCTGTTGTTGCGTATGTTTCGCAGAACTATGGTGCCAAAAAGTTTACCAGGATCAGGCAGGGCGTAAGAGTCAGCCTGCTTCTCGGTGTTGCCACGGCTTTGGTATGTTCATTCATTATGATATTTTTGGGGGAAAAGAGTATGCATCTTTTTGTTGATGCAGAAAATATTTCACAAAGAGTATTTGAATATGGAAAAGAATATTTGCTGATCCTGGGACTTTTTTATCCGCTTCTGTATATACTCTACATTGTGAGGGCATCACTGCAGGGAATTGGTAATACCCTGATTCCGATGATATCGAGTATGGGACAGCTTGTGATGAGAGTTTCCTGCGCGATTGTTTTGACAAAAGTGATAGGATGCAGCGGGATTTATTATGGAGAGATCGGAGCATGGATGATGGCTGATATAATTCTTATCGCAACATACATCCATGAAATCCGACGTTCTAATTAGTATCGCAGTGTTTTGCCATATGAATCTTGATTGCTTCGAAGGATTCGTCGCTGATGTAATGCTCAATACGGCACGCATCTTCCGTGGCAATCTTTTCATCCACGCCAAGGTCGACAAAAAGCTTTGTGAGGACAGTGTGTCTTTCATAGATACGTTTTGCAAGAATGGTTCCTGCTTCTGTCAGTTTAACAAAGCCATACTCGTCAATTTTGACAAGACCTTCATCTTTTAACAGGTGCATGGCACGGCTGACAGATGGTCTTGAATAGCCCAATTCCTCACCTATATCGACAGATCTGACATTTGTATGTGTTTTTGAAAGAACATAAATTGTTTCGAGATACATCTCGCCTGATTCTTGTAACGCCATCGTTTATTCACCTACTTTCTATGCTTTTAAGGATACTACAAGAATGAATTGAACACAACTGATTTGATAAAAAAATTTATATAGGGTTGACAGAATAGTTAGCAGGTGCTAACATAAACATCGTTAGATAACCTAACACGTGACATACATAGTCATAAGAAATCTCCTACCTGAAAAGCCGCATCTTGCCAATGCGGCTTTTTTCTTCGCTTGTGCCCTTTCAAAAGGGTGTTTATACGTGTAAAAAAAGCGTAAAATACCATAAAATTTCGGTTCGACTATTGACAATAATTCTTAATAAGAATATTCTATGGTAGGGAAGTTAGCAGTGACTAATTACAGTTGACTGCTACTAACCTGTTTTTATAGGAGGCATATATGACACTTAATAATGCAGAACTCGGCAAAGAGTATTTGATCAATGATGTTAATACAGATGGGGATGATGAGATGAAGAGCTTTTTATTCTCACTTGGATGCTATAGCGGAGAGAAGATTACTGTTGTGAACAAAAAGCGCAATCTGGTAGTCGCTATTAAGGATGCCAGATATAATATCGATCCTGAGTTGGCGGATGCTATCAATATTTGATACATTTGACGGACTATTCGGATTTTTGATATAGATGAAAAAAGATTTTGACATCTGTATCGTTATTAGCTTTTTGGAGGAACTGAAATGAGAATCGCACTGGCGGGAAACCCCAACAGCGGAAAGACGACAATGTTTAACGCTTTGACGGGAAGAAGCGAGAAAATAGGCAACTGGGCAGGGGTTACTGTTGATAAGAAAGAAAGTGTTATTAAGAGAAACTACTATGACGGTGACAAGGAACTTATAGCCGTCGATCTACCCGGCGCATATTCCATGTCGCCGTTTACTTCTGAGGAAAGTGTTACAAGTGTTTATGTAAAAAATGAGCATCCCGATGTGATCATCAATATAGTTGATTCAACAAACTTAAGCAGAAGCCTTTTCTTTACAACACAGCTTTTGGAACTGGGAATCCCTGTTGTTGTAGCACTTAATAAGAATGATGCCAGTGATAAAAAAGGTAACGGAATAGACGAAAAACTTTTATCGGAAAAACTCGGATGTCCTGTAATAAAGACGATAGCGACTTCGGAAACGGGGCTTAAAGAAGTTATCAAAACCGCGATGTCACTAGCGGGTGCAGAGCAGAAGGAGCCTTACAGCCAGGGAGATGTCAATCTTGATGATAAGGCAGCAGTTGAAGCCGCGGACAGAAAGCGATTTGAATTCGTAAATAATATAGTAAATGAAGTCGAGAGTCGCAGTGACAATTCGAAAGAGTATAGTTTCACCGATGCGATAGACAATGTCATCTTGCATCCGGCAATAGGCATACTTATTTTTGCCGTGATCATGTGGTTTGTATTTTATATATCACAGACAACGCTCGGAACGTGGCTTGCAGACATTCTTGCAGGACTTATAGATGATTTTAAGGGCGTGGTCGGAGAAGCGCTGGCAGATGCAGATCCGCTTCTTTATGCACTTATCGTGGATGGCATCATTGGTGGTGTCGGAGCGGTGGTCGGTTTCCTTCCGCTTGTAATGGTAATGTATTTTCTTATCGCACTTCTTGAAGATTGCGGATATATGGCAAGAGCAACGGTAGTTCTCGATCCTATATTCAAAAAGGTAGGCCTTTCCGGAAAGTCGGCAATTCCTATGATAATCGGCACTGGATGCGGTATTCCTGCTGTTATGGCGTGTCGTACTATCAGAAATGAGAGAGAAAGACGTGCCACAGCAATGCTTGCAACATTTATGCCGTGCGGAGCAAAGCTTCCTGTTATAGCACTTTTTGCGGGAGCTTTTTTCCCTAAATCAAAGTGGGTCAGCTTTATATGCTATATCGGGGGTATTTTGCTTATCCTTCTTGGCGCGCTGATCATCAGGGCAATCACGACAACGAAGCATAGGAAGAGCTTTTTTATCATCGAACTTCCGGACTACAAAGTTCCAAGTCTTGTATTTGCGCTTAAGTCAATGCTTGAAAGAGGTAAGTCATATATTATAAAGGCGGGAACTGTTATACTTGTTTGTAATACTGCGGTTCAGATCATGCAGACCTTTAACTTCAGGTTGCAACCTGTAGAAGAGGGTATGGAAAACACTTCAATCCTTGCGGGGATTGCGGGACCGTTTGCATATATTCTGTTTCCTGTTGTCGGCATCATAAGCTGGCAGCTTGCGGCAGCGGCTATTTCAGGTTTTATTGCAAAAGAAAATGTCGTAGGTACCATTGCCACTGTATTTGCGGTTTCCAATCTCATAGACACGGAAGAGCTTGAGCTTATAGGTGAAGGCAATGCGGTTGCTGCAGTGATGGGAATAACTAGAGTTGCGGCTCTTGCTTTTTTGATGTTTAACCTTTATACACCTCCTTGTTTTGCGGCTCTCGGAGCGATGAATTCCGAGATGAAGTCAAAAAAGTGGTTCTGGGGAGCGATATGTTTTCAGCTTGCGACAGGATTTACGGTAGGATTTTCGGTATATCAGCTCGGAACTCTTTTTACAACGGGGAAAGTCGGTGAAGGATTCATTTATGGACTGATCGCAATCGTGGCATTTGCGGGAATTATAATTTATCTGATAAAGAGAAATAAAAAAGAAATGCCGGTTGAATTTAGGATCGGATAAGGAATATATTTTTTTGGAGATATAAATTATGGTAAATATAATAGCATTTTTTGCACTTGTTTTGATATTAGGTTTAGCAATCGGTTACATTTATAAAGAAAAAAAGAAAGGCACTCATTGTATCGGCTGTCCTTCAGCGGGAAACTGCCGCAAAGCCTGTAATCACAAGCATCTGTGATGTGTGAGTCGGCCAAATGCCAGATGGTTTCTTAGAATAAAATTTATAATATTGTGCAAATTGACAAACGTCCGAGCAATCGGGCGTTTATTTTTGTTAAGGACATTTTTAACATTGTATTGCAACTGATTAACAAAATGAGTAGAATGTCACTTAGCATCTAGATGTAAGCGCTTTCTATTAATTTTAAGTACGAGGAGTAACAATATAGCGATGAAAGGAAAAATATTTGCGACAGCACTTATGACGGGGAGTAGTTTACTATTTATGAGTTGTGCTGCACCATTGCCTGTTACAGACGAAGAAGATGATGTAGAACTTACAATCGAGACAGTTGAGCAGCCGGGAGAAGAGGCGCTCGAGAATAACGGCCACTTTTTTGTGAAAGTGGATGATAAGATTTATTTCCATGCTCCATCTGAAACGAACCTTGAGAGTGCATCATGGTTTGGAGAATTTGCACCATATGATTACGGCGATAATGTGCTTATGTCCTATGACCCCAAAAACAAGAAGGCATTGAAAGTCGGGGAAAAAGCAACATTCGGAAATATATTTGTAATGGACGGAAAGCTTTATACAAACTATTTCAAAAAAGAAGACGGAGATATGAAGGGCAAGGCAATCTGCTACGATCTTGCAAATAATTACGAAGAAGGTTTTATCAAATCGGACAGCATAAGTGCTGTTGACAAAGAAGGAAAAACGCTTGTCACAAGTATTTACAGTGACGGAGGTACAAATCTTTCAATACATTCGGGCGAAGGAAGCGAATTTGTCATTGAGAATGTAAAAGAGTGTGTTGCCTGCGCGGGCGATAAAGTTTTTTATGTAACTGAGCCCGATTACGGCGGAACGGATGAGTACAGATTTTGGGAGTATGATCTTTCCGACAATAAGTCAGTGTTCCTCGGATACCTTCCCGAGAGTGAAAAAGGCGGAGATTATTATGATTTTCATCAGCTGACCGTGGATGAGGAACATCAAAAGGTATTTTTTACATTGAATTATTATTCGGGAGCAAAGAATGAGCTTACGGAAGTTTACTTTATTTCCGCAACTCTGGGTAAAGAGGAATCTCTTTCATGTGAAAGAACGCGTGATATGAACCTGAATAACCAGGAAGGAGCTGACCCGACAGCTTTTACCGTTGCAAGCGACGGAAAGATGAATTCCGAAGTTAAGGGACGACCTTTTTATGTTACATATGATAAGCTTGGGCATCTTATATGGTACGATAAGAATTGCGAGAAGCATATAGTCGATTCAAAGGAAAAATACGGACAGATCAAGGATACCGATACCGGAGCGATCGTGGAAGATCCTGAGATAATGGAGTATATTGACGGAAAGATATACATAATGCGAAATATCCTTGAAAGAGCCAGAGAAGACGATATGGGATGGCGTATGGCTTATAAGAGAAGAGAAGTCAGGGTATATTCCGTAGATGTCAATACGGGCGAAGAAACGGACATTTTTAATCTGATAAAAGACAATACGGTGTAACCATAAATAGAAATTCTATTGAAACATGGGGAGTGTAAACGGTATAATCATTAGGTGATGAATACTGTGAACACTCCCCGTAGTAATAATAAGCGTAAACTAAATAATAGAGAAAGAGTTATCATGTTAGCAACAGTGGTTTTCGTTATTGTTACGCTTTTTCTTATCGCCGTAAGTTTCAGTATCAGCCTGAAAGGTTTTAAGAGAAAAGATGAAGCGAACGAGTACGAAAAGTATTATGTTATGATAACGGACGACAATAAGTCTGATTTCTGGAAATCTGTTTACCGTGGTGCTTTTGCGGCGGCAAAAGAAGACAATATATATATCGATCTTCTGGGAGAGAATTTTTCGACCAAGTATAGAACGGAAGAACTTATGAAGATCGCTACGGCATCCAGGGTGGACGGTATTATTCTTTATGCCAATGAGTCAAATGAAATGACGAAACTCATTGATGAAGCAGTCGAAGAAGGGATTCCGGTTGTTACTCTTTACGGAGACAATACCCGTTCAAAAAGGCTTAGCTACGTAGGTATCGGTGGATATGCGATGGGGCGTGAGTATGCTAAGCAGATCAATAATATTATTCAGGAAAAGAAAAACGAAAATACCGAAGAATCTGATAAGAACGAGCAGGATAAGATTATGCAGGATAAGATCATGCAGGTTACTGTGCTCGTTAATTCGGATGCGGGAAGTTCCGGTGAAAATATACAGAATATAATAATCGCGGCAATGCAGGAAGGTATAGCTCAGGAAGATGCGGCAGGCATAGAAGTTTCCGTCTCTATCAAGACCGTTGACAATACCAATGATTTTTCTGCGGAAGAGTCGATCAGAGATATTTTCCATAATGAGCAGATACCGGATGTCATTGTGTGCCTTAATGAGCTAAATACCACATGTGCTTATCAGGCAGTTGTAGATTTTAATGAAGTGGGCAAGGTAAATATTCTTGGATGCTATGCTTCCGAACCGATAATCAATGCCATTGACATAGGCGGTGTTTATGCAACAATCGCCATTGATACCAATCAGCTCGGTGAGCAGTGCATAAAAGCTCTTTCCGATTATTATGAATCGGGTAATACAAGTGAGTATTATGCCGCAGACGTAAGCCTCATAAATAAGAGCAATGTTGCGGAATATATGAAGAAGGAGGAAGAGCAGAATGAATAGATTTCTTGATCGTCCCCTTCAAAATAAAATTGTAAGTATCTGTGTTTTTTCAAATATAATTATTTTTGTCGTAAATATCTTTTTGCTTCTTGGTATCAACAGTATGTCGACAGAGATGGAGATGGTGTATCAGGACAACAGACACCTTAACAGGCTTTCGGATGCTCTGGGTAATGTCCAGGATTCAATGACGGAATATCTCAGATCGAAGACATCGGATTCACTTAAGACATATTTCAGCTCGGCAGAGACTTTTTCCAATCTGACGAGTGAACTTGATGACAGAGTGACAGACCTTTCTTTTGGGCGCATGGAAAGAAATATCAGGAACATGTCGCAGAATTATTTAAATGAGGTTTCTCTTACGATAGAAGCAAAGCGCGGAAGAAATGTCGAGAAGTATCGTACTTATTATGAGAGTGCGACAGAGCTTTATAATTATATAAATGAGTATATTACAAGTCTTAACCTGGAACTTTTTGTAAGTAATTCGCAGCATTATTCGGAACTTACCGAATTGTTTGGAAATTATGAATTTGTAAGTTTCATTGTTATTACTATCGTTATGGGCGGAAATATCATCATAATAATGAATCTTGTAAGCACGATCGTCCAGCCTCTTAAAAAACTTGCGGATTCTGCAAATGAAGTTGCGGAAGGAAACTTTGACGCAGAGCTTCTGGAAATCGCATATAACGATGAGATCGGAATAGTGAGCAATGCTTTTAACAAGATGGTCATAAGCATTAAGCAATATATCGAGAGACTTCGAATGAGTATAGAAAAAGAGCGATATATGCAGGAGAGGGAACTTATGATGGAGTCGCATCTTAAGGATGCAAGACTTAAATATCTGCAGGCGCAGATCAATCCGCATTTTCTTTTTAATACTCTTAATGCGGGCGCACAGCTTGCTATGATGGAGGGCGCAGATAGGACTTATGAGTATGTTCAGACGGTAGCCGATTTTTTCAGGTATAATGTAAAGGGAAAAAAGACTGAGGTTACGATAGGTGAAGAAGTTACGCTTGTCGATAATTACATAAGAATCCTGAACGTAAGATTTTCCGGTGATATTGGTTATGAGAAGCAGGTTGATAAGAGGCTCCTCGGTGCGCCTATGCCCAATATGATATTGCAGCCGATAGTTGAAAATGCCGTAAACCACGGCATCAGGGAAATGGGCGACAAGGGGAAGATCACTCTCAGGGTTTACCGTGAGGATGACAATATCTGCATCAGTATCGGTGACAACGGAAAGGGAATCAGCCCTGAGAATATTGATAAAATACTGAGCGGAAACTGGGAAAGAAAAGAAAATCAGAATGACAATAACGGAATAGGTATGGATAATGTGATCTCAAGATTGAGGCTCTTCAGCGAGAATGATAATGCCGTTGAAATAAGGAGCGAAGGTGAAAACAAGGGGTGCGAAGTGATAATACGTTTGCCGTTTAATGAAAAGGAAGAGTAGTATTAAATCGAGGGGATTAATATGTACAGGATAATGATCGCGGACGATGAAGGTATAGTCATCGATTCCATGAAGTTTATAATTGAAAAAGAATTTGGAAGTGAATGCGAAGTACAGTTTGCCAAGACAGGAAGAAGTGTAATAGAGCTTGCTGAGCGTTTCAGACCGGATATTGCGGTTATGGATATTCATATGCCCGGAATAAACGGTATAGAAGCAATCAAGGAAATAAAGCAGTTTTCAGCGAACACGATCTTCATAGTAATGTCTGCATATGACAAATTTGACTATGCAAAAGAAGCAATCAAGCTTGGGGTTCTTGAATATATTAACAAGCCAATGGACAAGCTTAAGGTCGTAAATGTCTTAAGAAGGGCGATGGGGCTTATTGACGGTGAGCGTGAAAAACGAAGCAATGAGCTTATGATAAAGGAAAAGCTCGAAACCATTGAGCCTATAATCGAGAACGGACTTATATACGACATCCTTCTTCAGGAGCATTTTGAAGAAGACATCGACAGTTACAAGACAATACTTGGAATAGAGCAGGATTACGGCTGTATGATGGCAATTGTCTGCGGTGATTCACAGGAAGGAAACCACATGACAAATGCAATCGGAAGTTCCGTCAAGGTTTCAGGCCGATATCAGGAGATACGTGAAGGTGTAAAAGACTTTTTTAACTGCAAGATAGGTAACGTAATGGCAAATAAGATCGCTGTACTGGTACCTCTTGATTCTTCCAAGATAGAGTACAACGACAGAACGGAGCTTATTGATAAAGCAAGGCAGCTGACAAGGATACTTAAGAAAAAAACCGATATAAGTTTCAGAATAGGTATCGGAGGCGTCAAACCGCTGAGGGAGCTTGGAGAGTCATACAGAGAAGCATTGAATGCCCTTATTGCGACGACGGGCTCGGTTGCACATGTAGATGACCTTACTCCTTACGATGAACGCGAAGAAGATTATCCTGTAGAGCTTGAGAAGCCGATGTTTGATGCGGTTTCCAACGGAGACCTCAATGCGACTATGGTAACGGCGGGGAAGTATGCCGACTGGATGTACAACAGGTCGAAGAACGGCGACCTCATGTCAATGAGGATCAAGGTTCTTGAGATAACTCTTTATGCCGAGAGACTTGCTTATAGCAGCATCGGAAAGAAATATATGTACTCGGGGCGTGACGATTATCTGCCGGAACTTATGGGACTTGGCACCGCAGACGGGATAAGAGAATGGTTTATGGGGAAGATTACTTCCGCCTGCAGGAATGTTATAGCCAAGAAAGAAGAGAAGTCCAATGATGTAATAAAGACGGCAAGAAAGTATATAGATGACAATTTTGCAAAAGATATATCGCTTGATGATGTATCAAGAAGGGTAAATATCTCGCCGTATTATTTCAGCAAGATATTCAAGGATGAGTTGGGGCTTAACTTTATCGAATATCTGACAAGTGTGCGAATAGAGAAGGCAAAAGAACTGCTTACGGAGTCGGATATGTCAATGAAGGAAATCTGCGGAGCGTGCGGATATACGGACCCGAATTATTTCAGCAGAAGTTTTAAGAAGAATGTAGGCGTTACGCCAACCGAATATAAAGAAGGACGGTGACACATATGAGAAGGTATATGGGGAAAATGGTCGCCGTTTGGCTTGCATCTCTTTTGCTTATGTTATGTGTTACGGGGTGTGTCAAAGAGAGCGGCGAAGGCGAGAAAAAGAAAAGCTCCGATTCTGACAAGATCCAGATCGGAATGTGCTTTGATTCTTTCGTGATCGAAAGATGGCAGAGAGACAGAGATGTCTTTGTTTCCATGGCAAAAGATCTTGGGGCGGAAGTAAACGTACAGAATGCAAACGGTGATATTGAAGAACAGAAAAAGCAGATTGACTACTTTATCAAGAACGGAATGGATGCAATAGTCATTGTCTGTATCGATTCAAGTTCACTTCGTGATTCGGTGAAAAAGGCCAGAGAGGAAGGTATAGTTGTCATTGCTTATGACAGACTTATATCTGATGCCGGAGTCGATCTCTACATTTCTTTTGACAACGAAAAAGTAGGTGCGATGATGGCGCAGACCATGGTAGACAACGGACTTGCGGACGGCAAGGTGATAATGATCTGCGGATCTCCTTCCGACAGCAATGTTTCTTTTGTCGAAAAAGGATTCAGGTCTGTTATGACAAGATATAGAAATGAGATCGTCGATACGGTCTATGCAGACGGCTGGCGCGCTGAAAAGGCAAGCGAGTATATATATAAGAATACAGGGCTTGTCAGGGAAACCGATGCGATAATGTGCGGAAATGATGATATTGCAAGTAACGTGGTCAGAGCTCTTTCGGAGAGAAGACTTGCGGGTGAGCTTATGGTTGCAGGACAGGATGCAGATCTTGAAGCGTGTCAGAGAATTGTTGAGGGGACTCAGCTTATGACCGTTTACAAGCCGATTGAGAAACTGGCGCAGGCAGCAGCTATATGCGCGGTCAAACTTGTTAAGGGGGAAGAAATCACCGAATATGATATTTCAGATATAAGCGATGGCTCCAAGATGGTGCCATATCTTAAGATAGAACCTACTAGTGTGACAAGGAATAATATAGATGAAGTGATAATTAAAAGTGGATTTCACTTAAAAGAGGATGTTTACTTGAATGTACCGGACCAGATGCCAAATTAGTCAGTAAACATGCGGGTTTGAGACAGTAGCACAAAATTGATACAACCGATTATGCAGTGCAAAATAATGCTAGCATAATCGGTTAATTTTTTGTAACGATAGTAAAAATTTACAGAACATCGTAATTTAATCCTATTATTTTTGTGGTAAATTTTACAATATAAACAACGCAGATAAATTTCTGCAGGAATCCAAATAAAAGGGAGGATACTTTTATGAAGAAGAAAATCATTAGTGCAGTTCTTTCAGCAGCTATGGTTGCAGCCATGCTTGTAGGTTGCGGATCATCTACACCCGCACCTGAAGGTGGCGCAGAGGCACCTGCTGATGCAACAGCAGCAGAGGGCGGCGATGCAACAGCAACAGCAGAGACTCCTGCCGGCGAAGGCGGAAGAGTTGGTGTATCAATGCCTACTAAGGATCTTCAGAGATGGAACCAGGACGGCGCAAACATGGAGAAACAGCTCCAGGAAGCAGGATATGAAGTTGATCTTCAGTACGCTTCAAACGACGTTCCTACACAGGTTTCTCAGATCGAGAACATGATCAGTTCAGGAGCTAAGGTTCTTGTTATCGCACCTATCGAAGGTGATTCACTCGGAACAGTTCTTGATCAGGCTAAGCAGGCAGGCGTATCTGTTATCGCTTATGACCGTTTGATCATGAACTCAGATGCAGTTAACTACTATGCTACATTCGATAACTACATGGTAGGAACAAAGCAGGGTGAGTATATCAGAGATCAGCTTGACCTCGACAATGCTAAGGGACCTTTCAACATTGAGATCTTCACAGGTGATCCCGGTGATAACAACGCTAAGTTCTTCTATCAGGGTGCTTATGATGTAATCAAGCCTTACATCGAAGAAGGTAAGCTTGTTGTTAAGTCCGGACAGAAAGAGTTCGATAAGGTTGCTACTCCTGAGTGGAAGACAGATAACGCTCAGGCAAGAATGGATGCTATCATCGCAGCTAACTATGCTGATGGAACAAAGCTTGATGCAGTTCTTTGCTCGAATGATTCAACAGCACTTGGTGCAACTAACTCACTTGAAGCTAACTACGAGCCTAATCATCCCGATGATTGGCCGATCATCACAGGTCAGGATTGCGATAAGCCCAACGTTAAGAACATGATCGCTGGTAAGCAGTCAATGTCTATCTTCAAGGATACACGTGAACTTGCTGCACAGACAGTTAAGATGGTTGACGCTATCATGAAGGGCGGCGAGGCTCCTATCAACAACGAGAAGGATTATGATAACGGAACAGGTGTGATTCCTACATACCTCTGCGAGCCCCAGTTCGCTGATTCCAAGAATTATAAGACTCTTCTTATCGATTCAGGATACTACACAGAAGACGACCTTAAATAATAAAAATTTGTAATAAAGCTGAGGCGGGCTTTTGTCCCGCCTCTTTAACAGAAAAAATATCAGAATAGAAGAAAAGAAATTAGAGATAGAAGGAGGGGTAAACTTGGCGAAGATATTATTGGAAATGAAAAATATCACCAAAACATTCCCCGGTGTGAAAGCCTTGGACAATGTAAATCTTCAGGTTGAAGAAGGCGAAATTCACGCGCTGGTAGGTGAAAACGGCGCCGGTAAATCCACACTGATGAATGTACTCAGTGGCGTTTATTCGTACGGAACCTATGAAGGTGATATCATTTATGACTCCGAGGTTTGCAATTTTAACGCTATAAAGGATAGTGAACAAAAAGGTATTGTA
>ODAI014546120.1_pt1 | contig 20682 bp, 14 predicted proteins | sample 1539321 | NCBI WGS metagenome assembly ODAI01 (sample SAMN02144231, study PRJEB22623) | gut metagenome | biome: sheep rumen | host: Ovis aries | place: New Zealand
ATGGTCAATGATCAAAAATGCGATTAAGCGAGTGCAGAGCCAAGCTTGCTTGAGCTATGCTGAGCGTGAGCATTTTAGGCGAAGCCAATGGTCAATGTTCAATGTTCAATGTCCCTTCTCCCAGGCCTCGATTTTGTCCTTGTTCTCAAGAAGGAAGTCGATGTCGTCGAGGGCGTTCATCAAGCAATATTTCTTGTAACCATTGATCTCGAAATGCTCTGCACGACCAGTAGCGAGGTTGGTGACGGTCTGATTGGGCACATCCACTTTCACCTGCATCTTGGGATCAGCCTTGATGCTGGCAAACAACTCCGCCAAAAAGTCCTCACTCACCACTACGGGGAGCACGAAGTTGTTCAACTCGTTGTTCTTGTGGATATCGGCGAAGAAGCTGGAAATCACAACACGGAAACCATAGCCAGCAATGGCCCAGGCGGCATGCTCGCGCGAGGAGCCACTGCCGAAGTTCTTTCCTGCCACAAGGATCTCACCTCCATAGGTGGGGTCGTTGAGCACGAAGTCGGGTTTCACATTGCCTTCTTTATCATAGCGCCAGTCGCGGAAGAGGTTGTCGCCAAAGAACTTCTCGTCTCTGGTGGTGGACTTCAGAAAGCGGGCTGGTATAATCTGGTCGGTATCTACATTCTCCAAAGGAAGAGGCACACAAGTACTTGTGATAATATCGAATTTCTGTTTCATTGTCTCGTTCTGATTACGATGGATAAAAAAACTAATGGCTACATCAACTCACGAGGGTCTGTGATCACTCCAGTCACAGCGGCAGCGGCAGCTACCAGCGGACTGGCGAGGACGGTGCGGGCACCTGGACCCTGACGACCCTCAAAGTTGCGGTTGGAGGTGGAAACGGACAGTTTGCCAGCGGGAATCTTGTCGTCGTTCATAGCCAGACAGGCGGAACAACCAGGTTGACGAATCGCAAAACCAGCTTCCTCCAGCACTTTGTCAAGACCTTCCTGACGGATCTGCTCATCTACCATCCAAGAACCAGGTACCAACCAGGCCACCAACCCTTCAGCTTTCTTCCTGCCCTTCACGATAGAGGCGAAAGCACGGAAATCTTCAATACGGCCATTGGTGCAAGCACCTAAGAACACGTAATCGACTTTCTTGCCAAGCAACTGCTCTCCAGGTTCAAAACCCATATAGCCCAGCGACTTGGTATAAGACACACGGCCTGACTCAGGTACGGTGTCGAGTGTGGGAATACGCTCGCTGATACCCATGCCCATACCTGGGTTGGTACCATAGGTCACCATTGGATCAATGGCAGCACCATCGAATTCCAGTTCTTTGTCGAAGACAGCATCGTCACCGCTCTTCAAGGTCTTCCAGTAGGCCAAGGCCTTGTCCCAGTCTTCGCCCTTAGGAGCGTACTCACGGCCTTTGATATACTCAAAAGTCGTCTCGTCGGGGGCAATGAAACCACCACGGGCACCCATCTCTATCGACAGGTTGCAGAGGGTCAGTCTGCCTTCCATACTCAGGTTCTTCACCACATCGCCGGCATACTCCACGAAATAACCTGTAGCACCGGAAGTGGTCAGTTTCGACATCAGGTAGAGCGCCACATCCTTGGCGGTCACACCTTTACCCAACTTTCCATTGATACTAATACGCATGGACTTCGGTTTCTGCTGCAAGATGCACTGGGAGGCCATCACCATCTCCACTTCACTGGTGCCAATACCGAAGGCCACGGCACCCATAGCGCCATGGGTGGAGGTATGGGAGTCACCGCAAACGATGGTCATACCTGGCAAACTCAGACCGCGCTCTGGACCTACCACGTGAATGATGCCGTTCTTCTTGTCCATCATGCCAAAATGGGCAAGTCCGAAGTCGGCTGCGTTCTTGGCCAAAGTATCCACCTGCTTCTTCGACACTGGATCCTCTATGGGTTTGTCCTGGTCGTGAGTGGGGGTATTGTGGTCGGGCATACAGAAGATATGGTCGGGGCGAAGACACTGAAGCCCGCGGCTACGCATGCCTTCAAAGGCCTGGGGACTGGTCACTTCATGACAGTAGAGACGGTCGATATAAAGCTGTGTAGGACCATCCTCCACGTTCTGGACTACATGTGCGTCCCAGATTTTGTCGAATAATGTGTTCATGAAAGTCTTATATGTTTATTTATTATACAATGACAGTGGTTGTTGATGTCGCCGAAAGGGGCACTCAACTATTTCTTGAATTTATTGATACAGTCGATATAGGCTTCTACAGAGGCGGTGACAATGTCGGTGTTGGCTCCGAAACCATAATACACATGACCGGCATGCTCCACCTGCATGTGGACCTTGCCCAGGTCGTCGCTGCCCTTGCTGATAGCCTGGATGGTGAACTCCTTCAAAGTCATCTCCCTGCGGATAATCACCTTCAAGGCCTTGATGGCGGCATCCACCGGACCATTGCCCGAGGCGGCAGCCTCAAACTGCTCACCGGAGATGCTCAGACCGATGCTGGCCACCGAACGAACACCCTTGCCGGTAGTCACCTGCAAGTATTCGAGCTTGATGTTGTGGAGGTCGGAACGGTCCGCGCCGGCGAGAATCAGAATGTCGTCGTCAGTGATTTCTTTCTTCTTGTCGGCCAGTTTCAGGAACTCTTGATAGACCTTGTCGAGCTTCTCGCCGTCAATATCCACACCATTGACCGACAGGCGGTGCTTCAATGCGGCACGTCCACTACGGGCTGTCAGCACGATGGCGTTGTCGTCGATGCCCACATCCTTGGGATCCATGATTTCGTAGGTCTGGACATTCTTCAGCACACCATCCTGATGGATACCCGACGAGTGGGCGAAGGCATTACGCCCCACAATGGCCTTGTTGGGCTGAACGGGCATGTTCATCAAACTCGACACCATACGGCTCGTGGGATATATCTTGGTCGTGTTGATGTTGGTGTTGATCCCTATGCCTTTGTGACACTTCAATATCATGGCTACCTCCTCAAGAGAGGTGTTGCCGGCGCGTTCGCCAATACCGTTGATGGTGACTTCCGCCTGACGGGCACCATTGAGCACACCCGACATGGTGTTGGCGGTGGCCATACCAAGGTCATTATGGCAGTGGGTGGAAATGATCGCATGCTCGATACCTGCTACATGGTCACACAAATACTTGATCTTCGCACCGTACTCGGCAGGGAGGCAATAGCCTGTGGTGTCGGGAATGTTCACCACTGTGGCACCGGCTTTCACCACTGCTTCAACCACACGTGCCAAATACTCGTTATCCGTGCGACCGGCATCCTCGGCATAAAACTCCACGTCATCAACAAAACGACGGGCATACTTCACTGCGGCTACGGCGCGCTCGATGATTTCCTCACGGTTACTGTTGAACTTATACTTGATATGGGAGTCGGAAGTTCCGATGCCTGTATGGATACGCTTGCGCTTGGCATACTTCAGCGCTTCTACTGCCACGTCTATGTCTTTCTCCACAGCACGGGTCAAAGCGCATATCGTGGGCCACGTCACAGCCTTCGAAATCTCAATCACGGAGTTGAAATCACCAGGACTGGATATCGGGAAGCCAGCCTCAATCACATCGACACCAAGCATCTCGAGCTGACGAGCCACCTGAATCTTCTCTACTGTGTTCAACTGGCAACCAGGAACTTGTTCGCCATCACGAAGCGTCGTGTCAAAAATGTATAGTCTATCGCTCATAACTGATTATAGTTTTTTAGATTGTCCTTATTCTATTCAAATGAAATGCAAAGTTAGTGATTTTTAACGACATATTGGCATAAAAGCAAAAAATAAAGCCTTCCTCAAGTACAATGAGAAAGGCTAATGTCTTTGGCATATACAATTCAGCAACTTGAACAACAGCAATTCCCATTGGCTCCGACTTGGCTAAGTCGTAGGGACAGGATAATCACGTTGTTAATAATGTTGGTCATATTCATTTGCTTGAAAATCGGTGCAAAATTACAACTTTTGCTTAATAATTCAAAATAATTAACCCAAGAAATGAATAAATCGTCACTCTTTTCTCTTCTTACGCTTCTTTCTGGCCTTGAGTTGCTCGGCTATGGCATAGTGGATGGAGGCTTCCTCAAGTTTTTCCTGTCGGGTCAGGATATCGGCAAACAACTCATGGGCGGGGATAATGTCGTCCTTGAGCGAGGTGGCCTTGTCGGCATCGGCCGCGGCGGCATCAAGGTTGCCCAAGGCCAGAAGGGTCTTACCGCGCTGGTAGATGGCCTTGAAATGAACGGGATTGATGCCCAGAGCCTTATTGAACGAACCAACAGCGTCGTTCAACCTGCCGCAACGACTCTCTGTCATACCCTTGGCCACATAGGCATCAACATACATAGGATTGAGGTTCAACGCTTTATTGAAATTGGCGATAGCGGCTTCCAGTTCATCCATTTCTATACAGTTCTCGCCAAGTGAGTAGTACTCCTCAGCACACTTGTTGAGTTGTTCCTGCTTGGTGTCGAGAGCCTGCTGGAGTTGCTTGATCTGAAACTTCAAGTCGTTGTTCTTGCCTTTCAACGTATTGACTACACCAAGTTTGCGGCGGATAAAGCGCTTGATCAGGGGATGCTCGATGTCGTAACGAAGATGGATGGCCTTGAAGAAATGCTGGAGGAAAGCATCAAAGTCGGCCTTGTCGAAACTATCCACGGCATCCTTGTACTCGATGTCGGCAGAGGCGCGTTTGAGGGCTTGCTCCACTGCCTGCTGGTCGTTGAACTGACGGGCGAAAGCCACGATGGAGGGGTTGACAAACACATCGCTGCGGGTGATTTTCTTGCTCAGGCTGAGACCTTCAAGGCTGCGGCAACGGCTCAACGCCACATAAGACTGACCACCAGTGAAGGCACCGCCAGTCATATCCACGTTCACACGGTTGAAGGTCAAGCCCTGGCTCTTATGGATGGTGATGGCCCATGCCAGACGAACGGGAAACTGAACAAACACACCCAATTCCTCTTCTTCTATCTTCTTTTCTTGCTCGTTATAAGTATAGCGAACGTTTGCCCATTGGTCTTTCTCCACGTCAAACTCTTCGCCTTGGTCTGTGGTGATATACAGGTAATTGCCATCCACGTCGATGCCCGTGATCATACCCAGTGTACCGTTCACCCAGCGTTTGTCTTTGTCGTTCTTCACAAAGATGACCTGGGCACCGACCTTCAGATCCAGCTCTTTGGGAGTAGGCATCATCGATTCAGGAAAGTCGCCTTTGACCTGACCGACGAAAGTGCACACGTCGCCAGGCAGCCGACTCAAACGGGAAGAGTTGATATTATCTACCGTGTCGCGGCGGGTAGCAAGGGTGATGACCAACTCCTGCCCCATCACGTCGTCGAGCGACTGAGTACTGGCTTCATCATCGTTCTGCTCGCCATCGTTCTCTCCTTTCGCTTCTTCTGTGCCACCTATGGGCTGTGCGTCAGGCTCCTTATAAGCCGTATTGATCAACTGCAGGTCGAGAGAGGAGGCGGTGTTGGTGCGGATATGGTCGAGAACGGTGATAAAGGCGCGGTCGGTCTGACGATACACCTTTGTCAACTCTATGCTCACCAGACGCATCTGGGAGAAAACCCTCGCGGAAAAGAAGAAGGGAGTCTCCCAAAAACGGCGAAGGATATCGCTCTCGTCGCGGGTCACAACGGGTTCAAGCTGGAACACGTCGCCCACGAAAAGCATCTGCTTGCCTCCGAATGGCTCACGATGGTTGCCGGAATACACTCGAAGAATACGGTCGATGAAATCGATGATATCAGCGCGAACCATCGAAATCTCATCGATGATGATGAGTTCCAATTCCTTGATGAGCTTGCAATGGAGTTTGTTGTAGCGGAGGAAACCACGCAGTTTGGTAGAAGTGGCGAAACGGCTGTCGTCGGGCACCAAGGGATGGAAGGGCAGTTTGAAAAAACTATGAAGAGTGACACCACCGGCATTGATGGCGGCTATGCCCGTGGGTGCGAGCACCACATGCTTCTTCTTGGTCGTGGCGCAGACATACTTCAGAAACGTGGACTTACCCGTTCCTGCCTTGCCTGTGAGGAAGATGGAGTTGCGGGTGAAGGTCACGAGGTCGAGCGCATGCTTGAACTCAGGGGTGGATATGTCGATGTCCTTGATATTGATAAGGCCAAAAAGAGGTTTAGCGTTTGGACTTGAAGAAATCTTTCATCAGCTTGGAAGCCTCGTCGGCGAGTACGCCCGAGACGACCGTGGTCTTGGGATGCAGGGCTTGGGGAGCGAACTTTCGATATCCGCGTTTCTCGTCTTCGGCACCATAGACCAACCGACCCAACTGAGACCAAGCGATGGCACCGGCGCACATCACGCAGGGCTCAACGGTCACGTACAAGGAGCAACGCTCAAGGTACTTGCCACCGAGGGTTTCTGAAGCGGCGGTAATGGCTTGCATCTCTGCATGGGCGGTGACATCATGAAGGCGTTCGGTCAGGTTATGACCACGACCAATCACACGGTCGTCGCACACCACCACACAACCAATCGGAATCTCATCCATCGCCAAAGCGACTTTGGCTTCAGCCAAAGCCATACGCATATATTTCTCGTCGTTCGGGTCCATACAGATAGGGAATTCTTGAAATGTTGCTATTATCTTAACTCTCCAACTAAAGTCTAAAGCCTAAAGTCTAATGTCTAAAGTCTAAATATCTTAACTCTTAATTCTTTATGTATTTGTCGATAATCTCCTGGGCCGCCTCGTCGCCCAACTCCTTGGCTCGGTTGAGGTTCTGCAAGGCGGAGGTCTTGTCGCCTTTCTGCAACAGGGCATATCCCAACATACGGTAGGCATCGGAGTTCTGGCTGTCGAGCTGCAGTGTCTGTTGGGCGGCCTTGATGGCTTCGTCGAGCTGGTTCACACGCAGCATGATGGCACATTTCTCCAACAGGAAAAGGGGTTCACCTGGAGCCGCGGAGATGGCCGACTCGATATCCTCTATCGCCTGTTGGTACATACGGGCCTTGGTTTCCAAGCGGGCCTTGTCGTAGTAGAAATTGGCGTTGACTTTATTGTTAGAGAGGTAACTGAATTCATTGAAATCCTTCACAGCCTCACGATAACGACCGGCGGTCTCCAGCAATCGACCACGACGCAACACAAAATTGGCGGCATCGGCTGGGTGGGGCTCAGGAAACAAGGCAATGGCGGAATCCATCAGTTCAATGACTTCACCGACGCTGTCGCCACGGGCTTCAGCAGCAAGGGAAGCGGCATAGAAAGTGGCGGGAGAACGGTTCTCTCCCTTGTTCAACTCGTCGTAGATGGCATAGGCCTTATCGTAATCTTTCATAGCCACATAAAGCTGGGCTTTCTCGAACAGATAGTCGAGTTTAGGGTTGATGGAAAGGGCTTCGTCGATATAAGTCATCGCCTTTTCGAAAGTCCACTTGTCGTATTTGGGTTCTGGCTGGTAGATGAGCTTGTTGTGGATCAACTGGCAAACCTTATAGAGGGCATCGTCGCGCTCGGGCGAGAGCTTGAGGAAAGTCTGCATATCGCTTTCCGCCTCATCGAACCGTTGGAGGTCGATCAAAGGGGTGGCGCGACGGATATACCCTTCGGCGTTGTCGGGATACTTGCGCACAAACAGGTTGATCATGTCCATGTATTCCTCATTGGAAGCCGAACGGGATTTGAAATACAGATAGACAAGACTCTCGCCTACCGAAGAGGGCAGGCCCTTGCTGATGTTGATCTTGTTCAAGGCGAGGGTTTCTTTCTTCGTGGGAAGGGCGCTGAGTGTGAGGGTCCGAAGGTGGTTGACATCGAGGATGTAGCCTTTGCCACCCATCGAGGGCTGCACCAGACCGAAGAGTTGGCCATCGGAGGTGAACACCGGACAGGAGTTGAATTTATTGTCTATGGCCTTGGAGGTGGAGTAATACTTCACACTGTCGTTGATGGCGGAAACCTCGGAAATCGTGGCAGCCTGAAACGAGGGATCCTTGGGGGAATAAGCCAAGGCATAAACCGTGGAACCTACATTCTGGGCAACAACCACAGGGTGAATGGACACATTCTTGTCGATCTTGACACTGAATTTCACAAGGCCATAGGTCTCGTCGGCACCGAGGATGTAATCCACATCGTATTTCTTGCCACCTGCATCAAGCACCACGGCCTTGGAAGCACCGTCGAACACAGAATAATCGGCAACGGCCTCACCTGCGTTGTTGATGAAGAAGGCGGTTCCCGAATGCAAGAGGTTGTCCTTACCGTCGTAGGTCATCACTGAAACAATGCCCTTGGACACCTTTGAAGCCCACTTCGGGGCACTCTGCGCAAAAACGACAGCACTGAAGAAAGTCATGATGATGGCTGCCGCAAAGAATTTTCTCATTGTTTTGTCTTTTTTATTGATATCATCGGTCTTTTTCGACTTCTCCTAATCTTACGAAAAAGTCTTACTATCCTGATAGTCAAGAATCATCCAATTGTTTTTAAACACTCCTTAACCTCAATTCATTCCCAGCAGAGACTTGGCGTTGTTGATGGCCGCGTCGGTCAGTTTCTCGCCACTCAGCATATTGGCAATCTCCTGAACTCGCTCGTCGGGACTCAACTCGGTGATATGGGATGTAGTCGTGTCTGAGTCGCTGTCTTTCCAAACCTTGTAATGGTGGGTGCCTACAGCAGCAATCTGAGGAAGGTGGGTGATGCTGATCACCTGACGGTGGGCGGCACCCATCTCCTGCATGATATGTGCCATCTTCTCGGCAATTGTACCCGACACACCTGTGTCGATCTCATCAAAGATGATGGTGGGAAGTTTCACCGCATTGGCGATGATGGCTTTCAAGGTCAGCATCACACGGGAGATCTCGCCACCCGATGCCACACTGGAAATCTTCTGCAAACTACCATTCTTGTTGGCGGAGAAAAGAAAGGCAACCTTGTCTTGGCCTGATGGCCCTGGCTCCTTATCTTGTTCTATCTCAACCGAAAAACGGGCTGAAGGCATGCCCAGCAACGCAAGACGCGAAACCATATCCTTCTCCAGTTGTCCCGATGCAAGACGTCTGACTCTCGACAGTTCATTGGCCATATCCAAGACCTGTGCCCTACTCTCTTGGTAGGCCATCCGCTTTTCCTCGATGTTCTCGTCACTGTTGTCTATCTCATTGAGACGTTCTTGAAGATTCTGTTGGATCACCAACAATTCCTCGACACTATCGACATGATGTTTGCGTTCCAAAGTATAGATGGCATTCAAGCGCTCAGTGATGGTTTCCAAGCGTTCCGGATCATACTCCACGCGATCGGATTCGCTCTCAAGCTCATCTGCGATGTCCTTGAGTTCGATATAGCAACTGTCGATACGGTCTGACAGGCTCTTGGCGGCAGGATAATTATCACTGATGCCGTTGAGCCATGAACAGCAGTCGCGCAACTGGTTGAGCATGCTTTGCTCGTCGTTGCTGATGGCGGAAGAGGCCCTGTAAAGGGCTTGTTTGATGTCCTCGGCATGCTCAAGCATGTCTTGCTCTTGCTCCAGTTCCTTGTCTTCGTTTTCCTTCAGACGCAACTCTGAGATCTGACTGACCTGGAAACGAATATAGTCTTCGTCCTCACGGTTCTTACGGGCGTTCTCCTCTGCCTCACGCAACTGCCGCTCGGCATCCCGCATCGTTCGATAAAGGCTTCGATACAATTTCAGTTGCGATTTCGCACCACCGAGAATATCGAGAATACCCAACTGGAAGTCTTCCTTGTTGAGCAACAGATTCTGGTGCTGGGAATGGATATCGATAAGTTTCTCGCCCAATTCCTTCAACTGGGCAAGCGAGGCGGGGGTGTCGTTGATGAAAGCCCTGCTCTTGCCGGTGGCTGTCAGCTCCCTACGGATCATACATTCACGACCATCGAAATCAAGGTCATTGTCGCGGAAGAAGTCGTCCAGACCATACTCGCCCACATCAAACACGGCCTCCACGACACATCGCTTCGCTCCGTTTTTCACTGACTTGGAGTCTGCGCGCTGACCGCGAAGCAAGCCAAGGGCACCAAGTATGATCGACTTACCGGCACCGGTTTCGCCTGTGATGATGGAGAAACCAGAGTGCAGGTCCAAATCCATACGCTCGATGAGGGCGTAGTTCTCTATATGCAATGAACGTATCATCTACTTTTTCTTGATTTTATCCCACTCTCGGCTCTGAGAGGCATTGAGATTCATGACGATGTCATAGACCTGCTCTTTCTCCTTGTCGGTGCCATGACCTTTGTAGATGTTCACAATCTCGTCGCGCTTGAAGTCGGTGAAAATCTGGGGCAACATGCTTTGAGGACGGTTGGAATGGGCTTCGTCGAGAAACTCCAAGGCTGAGGTCACCTCGCCTCGACCACGGTCCACATTGTTCGACATCTCGTCCAAGCCCTCACGGTGGTACTTATACATCAACTGGCGGAAAGGCTCCATCGAACTGTCCAAATAGTCGTTGATGATGGCATGACGATTGCGGTCGTTCTCAAAGGCCTTCCAACCTTTCTGACTCATGGTCTGACAATTGTTGACAATCGTCTCAACGCGGTTCAGCACCTCTGTACCGCCAAGGGGAGACATGGTGTCGAGGTCCATGCCGATAAACAGATAGGCATAGTAGGCCAGCAACGCCGTCAGGTCATTGTCGATATTGTTCTCGTTGAACTCCAATGGGTCGAATTCCTTGTAGGTGAAGTTGAAGTTGTCGTCGCGCATGCTGAACACCGTCGTGTTGTAGGAGGAATTGAATACTGGACGATTGAGCTGGAAAAGACACTGGGCACCGAAGATGTTGGTGCTGGGATCATAGGTCTTCACACTGATGAGCATCGTGCAACTGATACGCTCCACCTTGCTGAACTGCATATCGGTCCAAGTACGGTTGTTCATGAACTCATTGAGGGCGGTCTGTAAGGTCTCAAACACACTGGTGTTCGTGCCTTGCACCTGGGAATGATTCACAGTCACCTTGCACTCCAACTCCTGGGCACTTGTCTCGACAGCACCCAGAAGCAGAACACAAAGCGTCAAAAACCATGTCTTGAGCGACACCCCTATGCGAGATTTAGTTCTTGTCATAAACCCATGATTAAGAATTTGATGAATGGGGAATTGATAGAAGTCCCCTTAATTTGATATGCTTTTTCCCGACAGATGACGTTCCAGTTCATCGATGATGTCACTGGCCACTTCCACCTTCGACTTGAGGGGGTATTCTGCCGACTTGTCCGAGCTGATGATCGTGATCTTATTGGTGTCAACACGGAAACCCGCTCCCTTGTCGTTCAAGGAATTGAGCACGATGAAATCGAAGTTCTTCTTCTTGAGTTTGGCTTGTGCGTTGGCGTTCTCATCGTTGGTCTCCAACGCAAAGCCTGCCAGAACCTGAGATTCGGTTTTCATCGTTCCCAGTTCTGCTGCGATATCTTTTGTGGGCTGGAGAGTGATGGTCAACTCATCGCCCTTGCGCTTGATCTTATGGTCGGCGGTCACGCTCGGTGTGAAGTCGGCGACTGCCGCACTGAGGATGGCGGCGTCGGAGGAAGGAAAGAACGAAGTGGAAGCTTCATACATCTGCTGAGCGGACTCCACATGCACGACCTCAAGGTTGGGGTGTTCAGGCACAGGAATACTCACTGGCCCCAGCACCAGTTTTACCTGGGCTCCCCTGCTCAGACACTCATTGACAATGGCCACTCCCATCTTGCCGGAGGAATAATTGCCGATAAACCGAACGGGGTCGATTTTCTCGTAGGTGGGGCCTGCTGTGACAAGTACGGTCTTACCCGACAACGACTGCTGCTGCCGGAAAAACTCGGAAATCGCCTTCACGATGTTCTCGGGTTCTTCCATTCTTCCTTTTCCTTCAAGATGACTGGCCAAGAAACCCGATGTGGGTTCAATGATGACGTTGCCATAGGAACGGAGGGTATCCAGGTTGGCCTGGGTGGAGGGATGGGCATACATGTCGAGGTCCATCGCGGGAGCCACCATCACAGGAGCCTTCATGGAAAGGTAGGTAGTCAGAAGCATGTTGTCGGCCACACCATGGGCCATCTTGGCAATGGTGTTGGCGGAGGCGGGAGCGATGACCATCAGGTCGGCCCACAAACCCAGGGCCACATGGCTGTGCCACGAGCCATCGCGCTGGGAGAAGAACTCACTCACCACAGGTTTGCTGGTAAGGGCAGACAGGGTGATAGGAGTGATGAATTCCTTGCCCGCAGGCGTAATCACCACCTGCACCTCCGCACCCTGCTTGATCAGCAACCTGATCAGCAGACAAGACTTGTAGGCGGCTATACTGCCAGTGATGCCCAAAACGATTTTCTTTCCTTTCAACATCATCTTTTTGTCATTTTTTAGGTTGGTACTTCATTTTCAACCATATCTTCGTAAGCGTCTGCTTGGTATTGCGGGAAAAGTCGCCACGCTGGATCCAATTGTAATATCCTGGTTCCTTGGCCAAGACGTCACGGACTTTCAGCCCTTTGTACTTACCAAAGTTCACAATCTCCTCGCCTTGCTCGTTGAGAACAAAACGTCCGTCAAAATCCAGATTGTTGTTCAGACGGGAGAACTCGGCCAAGAAATGGACATCGTTCTGAAGGTCGTCGGGATAACGATCGAGCTGGGCTTCTATCACCTCCAATGTGGCACGGGTGTCGGCCTGGGCGGAATGGGCCTCGGTCAGGTCCTTGCCACAATAGAACTTATAAGCAGCCACCAACGTGCGCTTCTCCATCTTGTGGAAGATATTCTGCACGTCGATGAATTCACGGCTGAAAGTGTCGAACTCCATGCCACATCGCTGGAATTCCTCGATCAGCATCGGGACGTCCAGTTTGTTGGAGTTGAAACCGCCCACATCACAGCCCTCGAAGAAGCTGAAAATGTCCTGGGCTACGTCCTTGAAAGTCGGACAGTCTTTCACGTCATCATCCGTGATGCCATGAATGGCCGAACTGGCCTCGGGGATATGGCATTCGGGATTGATGCGCAGGGTCCGGGTATCTTCCATGCCGTTGGGATGGACCTTGATCATCGAAATCTCCACTATTCGGTCGTTGGAGACATTCACACCTGTCGTCTCCAAGTCGAAGAAGATCAGCGGACGCTGTAATTTGAGTTTCATAATGATATCAAACGGTATATGAAGATGACGGATAGCGATAGAATCACACCCGTCATCAATAGTCAAATCTTAAAGGGGCTTGATCAATCATTAAGCATCAATGGCATCAAAATCATCAGCACTTCCTCGCCTTCTTCCTGAACGTCGGGAGTGATGACACCGGCACGGCTCGGGTCGGCAAGACGCACGCTCACATTCTCGCCCTTCAGGTTGTTCAATACATCCAGAAGGAACGGACCGCTGAAACCTATGCTGATGGGGGTGCCACTGTAATCACACATGATCTTCTCCTCGGCGTTGGTGGAGAACTCAATGTCATTGGCCGACAATGTCAGCATGTTGTTCTCAAAGTGCAGGCAAATCAGGCCGTTGCTCTCACTGGCGAAAACCAACACACGGCGAACACCGCTGATGAAAGCCTGATGGTCCACTGTGGCCACAAATGGATTGTCCTGGGGAATCACGGAGTTGTAGTTGGGGTAACGACCCTCAATCAAGCTGCAAGTCACACAATAGATGCCCGAAACGATCTTGGCCTTCTTGTCATTGAGTTCTATCGTCGTCACACCTTCTTCCTTCGGAGCTATACCCTTGATGAAGTTGGCGGGCTTCTTTGGCAGGACAAAAGTAGTGGTCAGGTCGGTCGAGACATTCTCGAATGTGTGACGAACCAACTTATGACCATCGCTCGAAACCATCACCAAATGACCGGGAGTGATGTCGAAATGAATACCATTCATAATCGGACGGATCTCATCCTCACCTATGGCAAACGATGTGCTCGCCATACCATTGGTCAGCACCTTGTTGCTGATCTCAAACTTAGCAGTATAAGACTGGTCGGCCTCCAATGGAGGGAAGGGTGTGCCATCCAGGCCTACGAAGTTGTAGTAGCCATTCAGGTACTTCACTTCTATGGCAAACGTCTCGTCATTCACTTCAAAGGCAATGGGTTGGTCGGAGATTTCCTTCAAAGCGTCGATCAACGTCTTGGCATTCGCACAGAACATGCCGTCGTTTTCGGTGTCCGAGGCATCCATCAAGGTCGTAACGGTATTCTCGTTGTCGGATGCGCGCAACTCAAGTTGACTTCCTCTCAGGGTGAACAGGATATTATCCAGAATAGTAATACTGTTCTTTGAATTGATGACACGGCTGATGGTCTGAAGACGTGTCCACAAATCTTTGCTTGAAACGGTAAATTTCATAATCTATGATTGTTGTTTTATTGTTAACTCTAATTCCTGGCCCAGACACAAAACAAGAGCTTTGAACCACAAGACATCTTGACAATCAACTGGACAAAAATCGTTTTTTTACATTTGAACTACAAAAATACAAATTCTTTGGAAGATTTAGGCACAAAATGACCTTAAAATTCGTTCAGTTTAAAATTATTTTATACTTTTGTTCACAATTTACTAAAAAGAGATTATGGAAATTACAGGTAGAATTATTGAAGTGCTTGAAGCACGCGGAGGTACGTCTGCACGTACAGGACAACCTTGGAAAATGCAGGAATTTGTATTGGAGACGATTAATGAGCAATTCCCACGCAGAATGTGCTTCAACGTTTTCGGTGAGGACAAACTCGCTATGATGAACATTCAGAAGGATGAGGTGATGACCGTCTATTTCGACATCAACGCCCGCGAATACCAGGGACGCTGGTACAACGACATCCGCGCTTGGAAGGTGGACCGCAACATCAATGCTGCGCCACAGCCAGGCGTCGCAGGACAGCCTCCTTTCAATGCTGCACCACAACAGCCCACTCAAGCTGCACAACAGGCCACTCCACAAACTCCACCACCTTTTGAGGGTGGAAACGAGAGCGAGGACCTGCCCTTCTAACCGAAGCCACGGTTTCACATGTAGGATCGCTGCGTCTCGAGTCCGCCATAGTCAATCAATAAATGACACGTTTGTAATATAGGAGATCCTCATCTTCCCAAAGACCGACGAATTCTTTCTTTCGCCAATTCGGGATCATCAATAGAAATAAAACAATCAGCGCTGGATGTTGGCACTCACCACATCCAGCGCTGATCTTTTATCTGAGAACGCCCAAAAAGAAGGACTATCCCGCTCTTACTAACCGTTCATGCTCAGCAGGAACTCGTCGTTGTTGAGCGTCTTCTCCAAGCGATCTTTCACAAACTCCATGGCCTCGGTCGGAGTCATGTCGGCCAAATGGTTGCGAAGAATCCACATGCGCTTGCGAGTCAGTTCATCCTGGAGCAACTCGTCGCGACGGGTGCTGGAGGCAATGATATTCACGGCGGGGAAGATACGCTTGTTGGAAAGGGCGCGGTCGAGCTGCAACTCACTGTTACCCGTACCCTTGAACTCTTCGAAAATCCCCTCGTCCATCTTGCTGCCTGTGTCGATAAGGGCGGTGGCGATAATGGTCAGCGAACCGCCATCCTCAATGTTGCGGGCAGCGCCGAAGAAACGCTTGGGCTTCTGCAAGGCATTGGCATCCACACCTCCGGTCAGCACCTTACCTGATGCGGGGTTCACGGTGTTGTAGGCACGAGCCAAACGGGTGATGGAGTCGAGGAAAATCACCACGTCATGACCACATTCCACCATACGCTTGGCTTTCTCAAGCACGATGCCGGCGATCTTCACATGGTCCTCTGCCGGGGCGTCGAAAGTGGAGGCAATCCCCTCGGCATTCACCGTACGGGCCATATCTGTCACTTCCTCTGGTCGCTCGTCTATCAACAGCATGATGATGTAGGCCTCGGGATGGTTGGCTGCAATGGAATTGGCGATATCCTTCATCAGCATCGTCTTACCTGTCTTGGGCTGGGCTACAATCAATGCACGCTGCCCCTTGCCGATGGGCGAGAAAAGGTCAACCACACGCAGACTGGTACTGTCGCCCTTACCTGTGCACAACTGGAACTTCTCGTCGGGGAACAAAGGTGTGAGAAACTCGAAGGGGATGCGGTCGCGGACAATACGGGGGTCGCGGCCATTGATGGTCTTCACCTCGACGAGAGGGAAGAACTTCTCGCCTTCCTTTGGAGGACGGATGGTGCAGCAGACCACATCACCAGTTTTCATGCCGTAATGCTTGATCTGGGCCTGGCTCACATAGATGTCATCGGGTGAAGGCAAGTAATTATAGTCGGAGCTGCGCAAGAAGCCATAGTTGTCGATCACCTCCAAAACACCACTGCACTCCAGAAGGTCGCTGAAATCGTAGTCGGAATGAAGCTGAGCACTGGATTTTGAAGCACCCCCCTGAACATCATCCTGGCGATGATTGGCAGGATATGATGACTTGTCATCCTTTTTTGTGTTATAGGAAGGCATGATGTCAAGGATGTTGTAGCTGGACTCCTCATTGGGGATGTCCTGGAGGATAATGAAATCCACACCATCGTCCTCGGCCACGGGTTCGGGATCCTTGCCTATCACTATGGTCGAAGTGGGCAGTTCACCACCGCTCTGACTGAATTGCTGTTCGGGGATATCGGTGACATCATGGGCCACTTCAGCATCACCCTCTGATGAAGGGGTTGACTCAGAGGCAGCCGACTGATCAGCCTGAGCCTCTACGGCGGGTTCTGTCTCAGCGCTTTCCGCTGCCAACTCTGACTTTTTCTTGCGACCACGCTTCTTGGGGGCGGGTGCCTCTGCCTCGGCTGTTGCCACCGACTCATCCTGACCCTCTCCTACCGCTGAGGACTCCTCTTCTTTTGCCTTCTTAGGTCCACGCTTCTTGGGTGCGGGTGCTGGCTCGGATGCCTTCTCCTCTGCCTGCTCGGCTTGAGCGGCCTTCTCTGCCTCAAAGGCTATGGTCTCCAACGACAGCATCTTGCGGTCTTCTTCGGGAAGGTCGGCAAACAAACCGTCGTCCTTCACCTTGCGCTCTACCTTATCCACCTTCTTGGCGTCATTCTGGTTAGCGGTATAGACCTTGTCAACGTTCTTCACACTGACACGTGCGCGCTTCTTGGTGGTTTTTTCCTTGGTCGAGGTATTGGCAACGGATTCATTGACGCTCTTCTCGATGATATCGTAGATCACGTCTATTTTTTCTCTTCTCTTGTAATCAGGAATGGCAAGTTTTTCGGCCAAAGCGAAAAACTCTTCCTGGCTCATACTTTCGAGCTCTGACTTTTTGTACGACATGTTAATAATGTTTGCGGGTCCCTGTTCCAACCCATATCCCTATATGAAACGACAGACAACCAGTATATACCGATTCCCGAGCCACTTAGAGAATATGTTCTTTTTTCTTGGGTAAAACGCCACGATGATCGATAAGAGTATATCCCTTATGACGACTGTCGAAGCATTGTTTGTATGATACGTGATTAATCGAAAAGCATGATGCTTTCTTTAACGAAATTGATGTTTGAATGTGTGATTGGAATGGCGCTGAATCATTGATAAAGACAGTATAGCGCCGCGGAACATGGACCTCAGAATGAATAAAAGATTTGTAATTTTCGTGTTGTTATATAATTCTTGAATCCAAATTCAAATGCAAAAGTAAATATTTTTACGGTCACGACAAAATAAAATGGCATTTTTTTCAACTTTCTGACAAGAAACTGCGCTACCAGGGCAGCGAACAGCGATTGGACTTGCACCGACAAGCCCAACCACAGGGAAGAGACTACAACTTCACCGACAAGACGCTGCCGTAAGGGGGAATATCATCCATAGCGTGATCAAACGACGTCATGCCTGTCAAAAGGCGTACGGAGGCAAGGATTCCACCATGGCAGAAAACGGCTGCACAACCACAATCCATCGACTTCAATTTTGTCAAGAAAAGTTCCGTACGGTGAACCACATCCAACAAACTCTCACCACCGGGTGCATGTTCATGAAGGTAATCACTGCACCAACTCACAAAACGTGGGTCATCACGGTAGAGTTGGTCGTAGTTGCCCATCTCCCACTCTCCGAAATTGAATTCTTTCACCAAGTCCTCTCGCTCGGCATCGGGAAAGCCACAGAAACGAGCCAGTTCCACACAACGGGTCAAGGGGCTGGTGAAAACCCGGTCGAACACCACGCCTGAAATCTTTTGCTTCACCACTGCGGCCTCTTCCTGGAATGTGTCACGAAGTGGCACATCGCTCTGACCATAACAAGTGCCCTGAGGAACATCCACCCGGGTGTGACGAATGAAATAAACGATCATAATTTTTTCTATGAGTTTTTATCAAATTTTCCTAAGAAATTTTCCTACAATTTTGAGCGAAGCGACCACAAAAGGTTTTTTGCTATGAGTTTCATCAAATTTTCCTAAGAAATTTTCCTGTAATTTTGAGCGAAGCGACCCCCAAAAGAGTATAGGCATACAACAAACCTGTAATTTGAAAACAGTGCGTGGGCCACCACACGCTTGCATGAATGGCCCACGACATACGGATGATTAATACTTTATTTCACTGGTGAGATCACGAAGGTGAAATCATAGTTCTGATAGGGCATCTGGTACTCCTTGCGAGGCCATGCTCCCCAACTGTTCACACAGCCCACACCCATCTCTCGCTGAGCGATATGAACGGATGTGAAAGGACGTGGGGTGAGGTCGCCTGAGTGATGCTGCTTCTTGTCCATGCCAGTGGTCAGGTCTTCCTCAAGGTAGTTCAGGCTCTGGCACTCCATAGGAGCGTTGCTGGTGAACTCCAGACCCTTGCCGGCGGCATTGAGCACCTTCCAGTAGCGAACCTGGGTCTTGTTGCCTGATTCCTGTGGACGGACGTATGGATAATACTGGTCGGCTACCTTCTGGCTGTACTTGCCAAGTGGAGAGGCGTTGTTGCGGTCGATGTAGTTCTCGAACGGACCCTTGCCGTAGAACACCACCTGATCGAACTCCTTAGGCATCTGCATCTGCATGCCGTAACGGAGCAACTGGGGCTTCTGCTCGGCATTCTCGTTCACGGTCAACTTCTCGTTCACCACAATCTTACCTTCAGGAGTGATCACATAAGTCATGTCGAGTTTGGAGTCGGTACCGCGCATCTCGTAGCTGGCGGTCACCTTCACACTGTTGCCTTCGTAAGCCCACTGGATGGTGTCCTGGGCAAGGCGCAGACGAGGATTCTGCCAAGCGGCCAGACGACGCTGCATGTTTGCACCGTAGTCGTTGTCGGTAGGTGCGCGCCAGAAGTCGGGACGCAACTGATAGTCATCCTGCATCATGGGTTTGCCATCAACATCAAGGTAGGTGATGAAACCATTGTTGTGCTTGTCGAAGATGATATCCACACCATTGGCGCTGAAGGTCACGCAATCCACAAAGGCATCCACCTTCACCTTCTCGCCGTCGGCCTTGGCAATGGCCTCGAGATTGGCGAATTGATAGTCGGTCAACACAAACTGGTCGTGAGCCACTTGCTCACCAGCTTTCATCAGCGGCTCGTCATTGACCAGCACATATTGCAAGTTGCAGACAATCTCCTTGCCTGCGAGGGACTTGTTCTTCAGTGCCTTGGCGATGTCGGCTATCTTCACCTGCTTGCGCGACTGGGGGGCGATATTGAGTTTGCTCACGTCAATGCTGCCGCTGCTCACCTGCTCACCCTCGGCTTCGATGGTGTAGTTGAGCTTCACGTTCTTGATGGGCACGAAGAAGTTCTCGTTGTAGATCTCTACGGCTCCGCTGTTCTTGTTCACCAGTGTGGACCAGATGTTCTGATAGTAGTACTGCACCTCCCAGGCATGTGGGTTGGGCACACGGTCGGGGCTGATCACACCATTACAGTTGAAGTTGTTGTCCGACGACTCAAAACGGCCGTAGTCGCCACCGTAGGTCCAGATTTCCTTGCCAGTCACCTTGCTCTTGCCGCGGAAACCCTGGTCGATGAAGTCCCAGATGTAGCCGCCTTGGTACTTGGGGTATTTGCGGATCATGTCCCAATACTCTTTGAAACCACCGATGGAGTTACCCATGGCATGGGCGTACTCGCACTGGATGAGCGGACGGGGATTGTCGTTCTGGGAGTAGCGCTCGCAATCCTCGTAACCGTAATACATGGGGCAGAAGATATCGGTCTTGCCGTTCTGGTGTGCCTGCTCATACTGCACTGGGCGGCTGGTGTCGTAGGCCTTGATCCAGTCGTAGGCGTCCTCGAAGTTCTTGCCATAACCAGCCTCGTTGCCAAGACTCCAGACGATGATACTCGGGTGGTTCTTGAACGAACGGACATTGTTCTGGTTGCGCTCCACATGAGCGTCGTGATAGATAGGATTCTTGGCCAAGGTGCGCTCGCCGTAACCCATACCGTGTGACTCGATGTTGGCCTCGGCTGTGATGTAGATTCCGTATTCGTCGCAAAGGTCATACCAACGTGGGTCGTTGGGATAGTGGCAAGTACGGTCGGCGTTGACATTGAGCTGCTTCATCACCTTGATGTCCTGGATCATGCGCTCCACACTCACACAATAGCCTCCGTCGGGCTCCACCTCATGACGGTCAACACCCTGGATGAGAACGGGATTGCCGTTGACCACCAACTGGCCGTTCTTGATCTCCACCTTGAGGTAAC
>ODAI013170473.1_pt1 | contig 20680 bp, 14 predicted proteins | sample 1539321 | NCBI WGS metagenome assembly ODAI01 (sample SAMN02144231, study PRJEB22623) | gut metagenome | biome: sheep rumen | host: Ovis aries | place: New Zealand
CGTCCATACGCAATAATCCTTGTTCTAATGGAATCGGACGGACACAAAGGTCCGCCCCTACATGGTGCGTTTTTGCGTGTGGGGGAAATGGGACAAAATAAGGCGGCGTTGCCGCCTTATTTTGTCCCATTTATTTTACATATTGAATTTCAATGACTTGCAGGGGCGGACCTGCGTGTCCGCCCCGAATGTTTTCCGAAAAAAATGAAATTGGCGGATGGTTCTGTTCGCTGGCGGTTCGATTGTATGGACGCGGCGCGCCACGTCCATACGCAATAATCCTTGTTCTAATGGAATCGGACGGACACAAAGGTCCGCCCCTACATGGTGCGTTTTTGCGTGTGGGGGAAATGGGACAAAATAAGGCGGCAACGCCGCCTTATTTTGTCCCATTTATTTTACATATTGAATTTCAAAGATTTGCAGGGGCGGACCAGCGTGTCCGCCCAAAATGTTTTCCGTTAAAATGAATTTGTCGAATGAATAATGGTTCTGTTCGCTGTCGGTTCGATTGTATGGACGCGGCGCGCCGCGTCCATACGCAATAATCCTTGTTCTAATGGAATATGCTCTCTGACTCAAAGGGTTGTAACAAAAACGCGCTCGGCACACAATAACAACAAGCCGAGTGCGTTTTTAATAAAAATTAACTTACATTATCCGTAAGAATAGTTATATTTGCAACGAACATTAAAAACGAAAGAATATGTTTAAACGAGAAACAACAAAATCAACAAATTTAAAATTATAAGCCTATGAAAAATGTAATCACTATAATCGCAGTGATGCTTATGGCATTGTCTGCACAAGGTCAGACGTTATCAGAATCAGCCATCAAAATACCGAAATTGGAAATTCGGAATTGCAGCGATACGATAACCTTTTTTGGACGATTATTTGAAATAATTCGGAAAGACTCCATTCAACAACCATTGTGGGAAAAAATAACAGAAAAGTATAACGAAGAAGAATGTCGAACATATCATTATCATTACTATTCTGACACAATAGTATCTGTAATTAGTTATACAGTCTTGTTGGGATTTGGATATGTTGAAAATGAAAATAAAAAATATTTCCCTGTAACCATTTCAGGTACGAAAGAAAGTTTACACGAATGGGAAATCAACCCACATTATAATAAGTATGATTCTACATTTGTATATTTTCATACTGATTCGGAAAACATTGTTTTGACACTAACGAATAAAAACATTTTAAATATATTGGAAACCAAATATAACATACCAGTTTATTTATATTAAAAAAAGTCGTCATGGAACATTATCTTCCTTGACGGCTTTTTTAGTCTTAATCCTTGTTCTAATGGAATATGCTCTCTGACGAGAATGGAAACAAAACTAACCTCCTATAAGTTCTAACGTCTTAATCCTTGTTCTAATGGAATATGCTCTCTGACAGCAAAAAATGTAATGCTTTCAGCGTCAGAGAGTTAGGATTCTATTTTAACAGTTGTTTAAGAGATTTTAAGAGAAATTAACCCCTTTTTGCGATAGTAAACTTTACTTTTGATGTAAAGTTCAGCTTCCAGTTTTTCTAAACAAATGTTAAAAAGCACGCGGAAGTTGTGTTGCCGCCTTTTTCGAATCCTTACTTTTTTGAGACTTATTTCTCTAAGACTTTTTCTTAGTTCGTTGTTCTTGCTTTTCTCAATATGTCAAAGAACCGCTTTTTTTCACGCCCTAAAATTAGGACTTATTTTTTTATCCACCAAACAAAACTCCAAATTTTTTTGAAAAAAAATAAGACAAATTCGTTGTTCAAGCCCCAAACAAAATATCCACGATGTCAAACGCTGCAAATACGCAGCTCGCCACGCCGTTGAATGTGCCGAATGCAACGTTGACGCGGCTCAGGTCGTCAGCCTTAACAATCGAATGTTGACGCGCCAAAAGCACGCAGAAAATGCCCGCGCCAATAGTGAACATCACGCCCGCGCCCTGAAGATAGCCCGCCACAAACACAAGCAACGCCGTGACAACATGCACCGCAGCCGAGAGCCTAAGCGCGCCCTTGATGCCAAGCCATTGAGGTACGGAATGTAAATGTTTGTCCGTATCAAACTCCGCGTCCTGCAACGAATAAATGATATCGAAGCCGCTCACCCATGTCAGCACCATAAACGAATACACCAACGGCAGCACAGCAAACTCGCCCGTCACAGCCAAATACGCACCGATAGGCGCAAGCGCGAGCCCGCACCCAAGCACAAAATGGCACAACGGAGTGAACCTTTTGGTATAACTGTAGAACATCACCACAAAAAGCGCGATTGGCGAAAGATAAAACACTAACCTGTTGATAAAGAACGTGGTGGCGATAAAAAGAATGATATTTACAATAATGAAAACCATCGCATTCCGTGGCGAAATCTTTCCGGCGGGTATTTCGCGGCGACTTGTGCGGGGGTTCATGGCATCAATATCGCGGTCTAACCAGCGATTAAATCCCATCGCCGTATTCCTCGCAAACACCATGCACAGCACCACCTCCAAGAGCAACAGCCAATCAAATCCGCCTGCCGCCTTGATGCCAAGGAAAAATCCGATTAGCGCAAACGGCATTGCAAACACCGTATGCGCAAACCGAACCATCTTAAAATACTTTTTGACGTTTTCGAGCATCGCCTATTCATTGATGTCATCGTCAGAAAAAGCGGCGGCCCTCTGGTCTTCCACAGCCTTCTTGTTGCTGATCATATAAAGGAAGCCAACCTCCTTTTCGCTCAGGAATCTCCAACGTCCGCGTCCGAGGCCCTTCTTGTCGAGACCTGCAAAACTCAGGCGGTCGAGTTTCTCAACGTCGTAGCCAAGATACTCAAAAATCCTGCGCACAATCCTGTTTCTGCCGGAATGGATGCGGATGCCCACCTCGCATTTGTTGTGTTGGTCGAGATAGCCCCCCTCGTCTGCCTTGATGAAGCCGTCCTCCAACTCAAATCCTTCCGCTATTTTCTCGATGTCTGCCACGGTAACAGCCTTGTCGGTAGTTACGTGGTAAATCTTCTGAATCTCGTTGCTCGGGTGAGTGAGTTTTTTGGCGAGGTCGCCGTCGTTGGTGAAGAGCAATACGCCCGTCGTATTTCTATCGAGCCTGCCCACGGGATAAACGCGCTCCTTGCACGCGCCCTCTATCAAATCCATCACGGTATGCCTTGCGTTCGGGTCTTTGAGGGTGGTGATGTAGTCCTTGGGCTTATTGAGGAGGATGTAACGCTTGTGTTCGGGCTTGATTATCATACCGTTGAATTTCACTTCGTCAGACATGCTCACCTTGACGCCCATTTCGGTAACAATCTCGCCGTTCACCTCCACTTGTCCAGCCTTGATGAGACGGTCTGCCTCGCGGCGCGAACACATGCCGCTATTGGCGAGGTACTTATTGAGGCGGATTTTGCCATCGTGCTCCATAAAGTCGTCCTCGCGCTCCACAGCGTCTTCAAAAGCCTTTTTCTTGCGGTCGGAGTGGTCCCAATATTTCTTGTGGTGGTATCCCTGCTCATCGACAGTGTATTTGCTGCCCTGACGGCTGTAATTGCCGCGACGGGTCTCGCCGTCGTTGTAATTGTTGTAGCCGCCATTGTTGCCGTTGTCGCGACGGTAGCCGCCATTGTTGGAGTAACGGCTGTTTTGGTTGTTGCCATAGCGGTCGTTGCCATTGGAGTAGCGGTCGTTGCTGTAACGGTTGTTTTGATTGTTGCCGTAGCGGCTGTTGTTGCCATTGCCATAACGGTCGTTCTGACTATTGCCGTAGCGGTTGCCGTTACCATATCCGCTGTTGCCGTAGCCATTGCCGTAGCCGTTGTTGTCATAATTCCTATTGCGGCTGCCACCGAAGCCCTTGTTGTTGCCACGCTGGTAATTGTTGCCGCCGTTCTGATAGTTTCTGCCGCCTCTCGGGGCGTTTGCGCGGGAATGGTTGTCCGAATAGCCGGAATTGCCGCGATTTCTGTTGTTTTCCATTTTTTGTATATACAATATTATTAATGCGCTGAGCGTCGTCTGATTAGTTGCGCCGCAAAATTACAAAATATTTTTGATAATTTGCGGTCTGCGCCATTATTTTTTTCAACTTTCTCCTACCCTACCCTTTTCACCAACTCCTCAAACCGTTCCTTGTCCAATGCCTTTGCCCTTATCTTGGAGCGGTAGGTGTAGATTGTGGCTATCGAGGAGCGCAAGATTGACGCTATCTGCTTATTGTCGGCGAATCCAAGGCGCAGCAACGCCAGGACGCGAAATTCGGTGTTGAGGCTGCCGTCTTTGATTTCTATCTGGCAGTCGGGTTTGAGCAGGGCGTTCACCTCGGCGCAGAATGTCGGGAAAAGGTTGAGGAACGCCTCGTCGAAGTTTTTGTAGAATGATTTGGTGTTGATGGTGATGATGTCCTCGTTTTTGATTTCGGCGTAGAGTTCCGCCATACGTTTTTCGCGGGCGAGTTTGTTGATGGCGGAATATTTTTGGCTGATGTTTTCTATAATCTGCGACGACAATGTCATAAACCTGCCAATGTATTCGTCCTTGATGCCGTTGGATTCTTTGAGCGAGGCGTTGGTCTTCTTCAATTGCTCCATTGCTGAATCGAGTTCGGCGTTAAACTCCACGATTTTGCGGTTGGCGGCTATGTAACTTTTGTTTTTCTTTGATAATTTGATTGACAACCATACCAACGCCGCCGCCACTATCAGCAGCACGGCGAGGAATATGAGCGTGGTCTGGTGGATTTGTTTGCGCTGTGTTTCGTAGGCGTCGGTTATCTTGTTGAATATGGCGGCATTTTGCACGCTCCTGAGTCTCGACCCAAAAAAATTGGCGCACTCCGAACACGCCATCAGATACTTGAACGCTCGTTGCGAATCGCCTTTTGCAAACAAGATGTCGGCGAGGTGTCTCAGGCTGCTGTTTTCGATGATTGCGTTTTCGAGGTCGTTTTCTGCGGAGAGTCGGTAATATCGTTCGGCGTTGTCGATGTCGCCGTCCATCTCATAATAAAAAGCCAATGTGCTTACAACCACCGAATAAGTCCGCGTGTCGGGCACTCCGGCGGAGAGGTAATCGCTGAGTATGGCTTTGGCTGATTTGTAATCGTCCTGCGCGGCTCTTATGGCGGCGGCGGCAAAGGCGTAGTCATAACTCGATTCCGATGCCGTCTCCATTGTTTTTTTACGGTAATACAACATACTGTCTTGCAGCGAGTTGTAATGCGGCATCTTGTCGTTAAATTCCATACTGTACAAAAACAAATCCGCCTTTTGAGAGTAATACACGGTCTTGATGCCGTCGCTTGCCGAATCGGGGCATATTGCGCCCATCACGTCGCCCGCCTCCTTAAACAATCCCGCCACAGAGAGTATGTGGGCGTATTTGAGGCGGCAGTCGTAGATGCGCTCGCGGTCGCCGCCCTCCTGCGCGAGGCGGAGGTTTTCGTCGATGTATTTGAACGCCGAATCATATTTAAACGACATATACTCGCGAAATAGCCGGGCATTGAGTCCGTAGCCTTTTTCGCCTTCCGACAATACGGCGATGCGCTGTTGCTTGTCGGAGATTATTTTGGGAATGTCGCCCACAAGGAGGTCGAGTTTGGCGTAATCTTCCTGAGCCGACGCATTGACGGCGCACATCCACATTATTATTGTCAACAATTTTTTCATCATTGGACGAGGTGTTTTCGTGTGTTTTTGCGGCTACAATATACGCCAAATTGCAGAATCCACCAAATTTTTTTCTTAAAAACCACTTTGATAAATTCAATCTCAAAAATATATCATATCGTTAATAATCAGGATATTATCATTTTTAAAAACTTTGATTTTACCTTTGATGCTATTGCGGCGGGGGCAATCGCGCATATAAATTTGGGAAAAATTTTACTAACCCAAAATTCGTAAAACAATGAAAAGACAGACCACTTTTTCACCAATCAGAATGTTGCTATTATTGGCGGCATTAGTCTGGACGAGCGCGGCTGCGGCACAAATTAATGTGCGCGGCAATGTGCACGACAATTCCGGACTCGGCATCATTGGAGCCACTGTTATAGAACAAGGCACCACCAACGGCACTATCACCGACCTCGACGGCAATTTTGCGCTCACAGTGCCGCAGGGCGCACGTCTCCAAATCTCTTTCATCGGCTACCAGACTTTGGTAGTCGATGCCCAACCAACACTCAGCATCGTGCTCCGCGAAGACCTCGCCGAGATAGATGAAGTAGTAGTGATTGGCTACGGCGCAGTGAAAAAATCCGACGCCACAGGCTCGGTGTCAACCCTCGAAGCCGACCCCAAGATGAAGGGCGTTGCAACCACCGCCGACGATATGTTGGTGGGCAAGATTGCAGGCGTCAATGTAGTGAATGGCGGCGGCTCTGCCAACGGCGGCTCCACGATTCGCATCCGTGGCGGCTCGTCCCTCTCGGCAAGCAACGACCCGCTCATCATTCTCGATGGCGTGTATCTCGACAATTCGGGCATTGGCGGTGTCGGCAATATGCTCTCCACCATCGACCCCAACGACATCGAGACTTTCACCGTATTGAAGGACGCATCGGCAACTGCAATCTACGGCAGCCGCGCTTCCAACGGTGTAATCATCATCACCACCAAAAAAGGCAAGGCTGGCAGCGTAAAAATCTCTTACGACGGCAATGTGTCGGTATCAAAGGTGAAGAAAACCATCGATGTACTCGACGGCAACGAGTACCGCGACTTCATCCGCAAAACGTTTGCAGGCGCGTCCAATCAGGCTGAAGTTTACACCAAGGCTGGTCTCAATCCCACCACCGGCGAGGCTGTCCACACTTACGATACCGATTGGCAAAATCTCATCTACCGCACTGCCGTAAGCACCGAACACAATCTCAGCGTGCTCGGCTCTGTGAAGGAATTGATGCCCTACCGCGTATCACTCGGCTACACCAATTCCAACGGTATTCAGGACGGCGACCACAACAGCCGTTACACCGGCAATATCTCCCTGAATCCCAAATTCCTCAACGACCGTCTCAAAATCAACCTCAACGCCAAGGGTATGATTATACACAGCGATTTTGCAGCGGGTGCAATCGGCAATGCTGTCTATTACGACCCCACCAAACCTATCTACGCCGACGGCAGCCCATACCTCGGATATTGGAGTTGGACGGGCAGCGGCGACCCTTACGACCGCGATTGGGGCACTTCCTACAACGACGCCAAAAACAATTACAACAAGTTTGGCGCAGGTCCTAATCCTGTCTCCAAAATCGACCTCAACGACAATTCCGCCGACGTAAAGAATTTCATCGGCAGTGCGCAGTTGGAATATAATTTCCAATACGTGCCGGGATTGAAATTCAATTACAACCTCTCCATCGACGCTTCCAAGAGCGACGGCAAGACCATCAACGCCATCGGCAAACCCGACCTTTTTGCGGGTTCCAATATGAGCGACCGCAACGAATGGGAACAGCAACGCCGCAATTCGCAGATGGATGCTTATTTCACCTACGCCCACGACCTTGCCAGCATCAATAGCAAATTTGACGTGATGGCTGGTTACTCCTGGCAGCATTACCACGTGCAGGGCGACAGTTGGTATTATGCCTACACGCCCATCGACCCCGACGGCGCAATCAGCGTTGACAATCAAAAACTTGACAACGACCTCAGCAACCTTGCATTGAATTATTATGAAAACGAGCATTACATCGTTTCGTTTTTCGGACGTGCCAATTATTCCTACAACGACCGTTACCTCTTGACATTCACTCTCAGGGACGACGGCTCGTCGCGTTTCAGCAAAAACAATAGGTGGGGACTTTTCCCGTCGGCTGCATTGGCGTGGAGGATTTCGCAGGAAGGTTTTATGGAAAACCAAAATCTATTTTCCAATATGAAACTCCGCCTCGGCTGGGGCAAGACCGGTCAGCAGGACATCAACCAAGGCGATTATCCGTTCCTCTCCACTTACTCCTACTCCACCAACTCCGCCGCAAGTTATTACCGCAACGGCAAGTGGATAAGCCTCTTGAAGCCGGGCGCATACAACGAGGATCTCAAATGGGAAACCACAACCACTTGGAACGCCGGTTTGGATTTCGGAATGTTCAAGGACAGATTCAATGCATCCATCGACTTGTATCGCCGCGAGACCACCGACCTCATCAACACCGAGGCAAAAACCCCGTCCGGCACCAACTTCGCCGAATACGTGGTTTCCAACATCGGCACTCTCACCAATACCGGCGTAGAAATCACCCTCGGCGGCACTCCAATCGCCAAGAAAGACCTCACGTGGCGCATCGATGCCAACCTCGCTTTCAATAAGAATGAAATCACACGCCTCTCGTCAGGCGCACAGGACACGGACGTAAGGCGTTTTGAGCGCACATCTGACGGCGACGGCGCATCTACCATCAAGGCTCACGCAGTCAATCAGCACGCGGGTATGTTCTATGTGTTCCAGCAGGTTTACAATGCCGACGGCAAGCCAATCGAGGGCGCATACGTGGATCGCGACGGCAACGGCTCTATCAACGAGGACGACCTCTATTTCTTCCACAACGCCGACCCGAAGATGATTTTTGGCATCTCAACCAAACTCCAATACAAGAATCTCGATTTTTCGATAGCCGGACACGGCAACCTCGGCAATTGGATGTACAATGGCGTGGCTGCCAACAGCGCGGCTCTCGCTCCCAACAGCGTTTATGCCGTGAGCGCACTCACCAACAAGACCCGCTCCGCCTTCGAGACCAACTTCCAGGAGGCTCAGGTGTTGTCGGATTATTACATACAACTCGCATCATTCTTCCGCATCGACAATATCACGGTTGGATATAGCGTCAACAACCTCTTTGACAAAATCGGCGGACGCGTGTACTGCACGGTGCAGAATCCGTTGGTATTCACCAAGTACGACGGTCTCGACCCGGAGATTTCGGGCGGCATCGACAATAGTTTTTATCCGAGGCCTGTTACATTCTTGATTGGTCTCAACCTCAATTTCTAAACCTTCTAAAACTTAATTGAAATGAAAAAACGCAACATATTGATAGCGGCAGCATTAGCGTCGGGCTTTGCAATGGAATCCTGCGTCAAAGATCTTGACGTGGAGCCGCTCACACCCTCGGTGGTAACATCCGCCACCGCGTGGAACAACGACACCGCCGCCGAGTGTTTCCTCGCCAAGATTTATTCGGCATTTTCCATCAACGGTCAGGACGGCGCGGGCAATAGCAACGGCAACGACATCATCGGCGCCGACCAGGGCGAGGCTACCTTCACCCGTTCTTTCTGGAATCTCGAAGAACTCACCACCGACGAAGCCAAGTGCAGTTGGGGCGACGAGGCTCTCAATGGTCTCAACTACTGCAACTGGGGTCCCACCAACCGTTTCATTATGCTCAATTATGACCGCTTGTACGTCAACATTGCATTTTGCAACGAGTTTTTGCACTCCACGTCAGAATCCGACGCCAAGATGCAGGAATACCGCGCCGAAGTGAGGGTGCTCCGTGCTTTCAGTTATTATATACTGATTAATTTCTACGGCAACATCCCCTACACCGACGAAAATTCCGGCATTGGCGCATACCTCCCGGAGCAGAAGGGCAGGTCGTTTTTCTTCCCGTGGATAGAATCGGAACTCAAAGACGTAATCGCGTCCAACCACTTGCCCGAAAAATCTGCCGCCAATTACGGCAAGGTAAATAAGTACGTGGCAGAGATGATTCTCGCCAATCTCTACATCAATGCGGAGGTGTTTGGTATGGGCAACCATTACAACGATGCCGCCTCCGTTCTCGCCGACATCATCGACAATGGCGGTTATGTTTTGGAGGCTAATTACCAACACAATTTCAACGCCGACAACTACCTCTCCACGGAAATCATTTTCCCGATTATCTTTGACGGATTGTACGCTCAGTGCTACGGCGGCACCACCTTTATGATTGGTTCGGCATTGGGCAAGGATATGGGCGCACTCGCCAATTACGGACTTGCCCAGGATTGGGAAGGCAACCGCGCCCCTCAGGATTTGAGCGACCTCTTTGAGCCGGGCGACTCCCGCGCACTCTTCTACACTGAAGACCGCACCAAGGAAATGACCGACAACACTTCCTACAAGAGCGGATGGAGCGTGGTTAAGTTCACCAACCTCAATCGCGACGGTTCTGCGGGTTCCAACAGCACTTTTGCCGACACCGATTTCCCATTCTACCGCCTTGCCGACGCCTATCTTCTTTATGTAGAGGCAACGCTCAAAGGCGCGGGCGACCCGGTAAAAGCCGTCAACCTCTACAACCAAATCCAAGAACGCGCATTTGGCAACAAGAGCCACAACATTGGTTCTCTCACCGAAATTGACGCCGACCGTCTCCTCGACGAACGCGCCCGCGAACTCTATTGGGAAGGACACCGCCGCACCGACCTCATCCGTTTCGGCAAATTTCTCACCAAATCGTGGGCTTGGAAAGGCGGCAACGCGTCTGGCATCAATTCCATCGACAGCAAATACACCCTCTTCCCCCTCCCATCAACCGACGTTTCCGCCAATTCAAACCTGAAACAAAACGAAGGATTTTAATTAGGAATGAGGGAAATCAACAAATCAAAAATCAACAAATCGAAAATTATGAAAGCATACATATCAGCAATTTTGACGGCGGCAGTGGTGTTTGCCGCTTGCGAGAAGCAGGACGACGATATGCCGCGCATCGATTTCAACGCGAGCACTGCGCCCACTCTCGCCGCAATGTCGGACGCCATAGACGGCAGTCAGGACAAGTACACATTTTTCTTCTCGCCGGGCAAGTTTGTTGTTGACGGTAATGAGACCATTCTCGGCGCAAAGGACAACAAGACCCAATACGCTCTGCAAGTGGATATGGCGGATGGCGATTTTTCAGCACCCGTCACCATCGAAAAACAGAATTACGACAGCACCGACAAGTTTACCGTAAGTTACGACGCGATATGCAGCGCGGTGTGTGCGTGGAAGGGCGACCTCGCAACGCCAATCAAGCCGTGGACGGGCAATCTTCAATTCCGCGTCCTGATTCTCCCCGGCTCCAACATCGCCGACGGTCTGGCATCGCAGCCTATCACGGTGTCTTCTGTAATCAAATTTGCAGACCCCAACCCGAGGTTCTACATCTGCAACGAAGCCGGTTGGGACGCACTCCGCCTGTACGCCTGGGGCGACGAAAACGATGCCATCGGCACGTGGCCAGGAATGGAGGCTGTGGAGACGGTAGAGGTCAACGGCAAGACTTATTATGCCTTTGACGTGAAGGAAAAAATCGGCTCCAAAAATGAGCATCTCATCGCCAACAACAACGACAACGGCGTGCAAATCAACGACATTTTCGTTGGCGTGTTTAGCGCGTCGGTGTATGTAACCATCAATGCCGACGGCACATTCACCACCGACAGCGAATCGCCCGTTCAGCCCGCTCCCGAGCCCGAACCGGCAGACAATTCCAACCTGCCCGACAATGTAAAAACCACTGTCGCCGGCAACAAGGTAATCGTAGAGACCGACAAGGACATCGTGTTTTACGTTTGGGCTTGGAACGACACCGAAGCCTTGGGACAACTCACCGAGGCAGGCTGGCCCGGCGACAAACTCGTTTTGACGAGCAGCGCGGACGGCAAATTCACTTACGAATACGATTTCACCGCCGCACCCGCCATTCCCGAATATTTCATCATCAGCACCGACAACGATATGAAATTCTTGGACGGCGTTCAATTCACCGACGGCGCATCTTACGATTGGAACAAGAATTAAGTAATGTAATTGTTTTATTTAATATTAGTCAACGGTCGGGGGCTTACGGAATGGTTTCCGACCGTTTAACAAAAAAATAATTGATTATGAAAAAGATTATCTCAATCATAGCGGCTGCAATACTGTTTTCGTCTTGCGGCTGCAACAAGGACAGCGACAACGACGCCACACAAGGCGACGCTCCCAACGACACAGAGTCAATCACCTACCCCGAAGCCACCGGCAACAATTACGTCATCTACGAACTCAATGTGGGTTCGTTTACAAAGGAAGGCACTTTCAATGCCGCCGCCGCCCGACTTCAAGACCTGAAAAATCTCGGTGTTGACATCGTTTGGCTGATGCCAATCTACCCGCGTGGAGGCGGCATCAACAGTCCATACGCCGCCACCGACTTCCAAGCCACCAATCCCAAATACGGCACCATCGACGACCTCAAAGCGTTGGTGGAAGCCGCCCACAAAATTGACCTCCAAGTGTGGCTCGACTGGGTGCCAAATCACACCGCCACCGACGCAAAATGGGTGTCGTCCAACCCCGAATTTTACAAGAAGAAAAACGGCAGTATGATACACCCCAACAATTACGGCGATGTTTTCCAACTCGACTACACCAACCCCGACCTCGCCAAGGCGATGACCGACTGCCTCAAATTTTGGATTGACCAGGCAGACATCGACGGCTATCGCTGCGACTACGTAAGTTCGCCTGAAATACCGGCAACCTACTGGGCATCAGCCATTCCCGAAGTGAAAAACCACAAGCCTGGCAAGTCGATCACATTCCTTGCCGAGGGCGACCTCACCGACTCTAACAATCGCCGCCTTGTATCCACCGGCTTTGAATACGATTACGCTTGGGGATTTCAGGAAGGCGGTCTGTACAAGACAGTTGGCAAAGGCATCAGCGGCTCGTCGTTGCAGAAAGTTTGCGAAAATATGCTCGCCGCATCCGATGCCATCAAGCCCGTCAAGCGTATGATTTATCTCACCAACCACGACCAAAATTACAACGACGGCGGACACCTCATTTCCGACATTTACGGCGAGAATGTTTACCCGCTCACGGCATTGTTATTTACCTTCAATGGTATGCCGCTCCTGTACAACGGTCAGGAGATTGGCGGCAAACAAATCCTCGATTATTTCAACGACACCAAAATCAATTGGGACAACCGCGACGAAAAGATGTACTCAATCATCAAAAACATCGCCGCCATCAAACACGCCACCACAGCCCTGCGCGACGATGCCCAAATCATCATCCACAAGACATCAAGTCCGCAGACATTTGCCTACACACGTGCAAGCGGCAACGACGCCGTACTTACAGTAATCAACCTTGGTACATCCGCCATCGACGTAGAAATAGACGGCGCACTCCCCGGCACCTACACCCAAAAATACAACGGCGGCAATGCTCCCGAAAAAATTTCCGAGACCATCGCCGCCCCCGCCAAAATCACCGTCCCCCAAAAAGGCTTCGTCATCTACACCAAATAATGGAGCGCGGGCGTCCCGCCCGCCAAAACAACCAAAGGGTTGGCATCGCCAACCCTTTGGTTATTTCAATAATGAAGAATTATGAATTACGAATTTCGAAATTTCAATTTCCAATTTTCAATTTTCAATTTTCAACTTTCAACTATCCTAACGATTCCTTATACCACTCAAACAACTTGCCGACGCCTTCCTCAATCTCCACCTTGTGCGTCCAGCCGAGTGAATGGAGTTTGGAGACGTCGATGAGTTTGCGCATAGTGCCGTCGGGTTTTGTGGCGTCGAAAACTACTTCTCCTTCAAAGCCAACTGCCTTCACAACCAATTCAGACAACTGACGGATTGTCAACTCCTTGCCGGTGCCGACATTGATGTGGCAGTTGCGGATTTCGCCGAGAGACGGGATTGCCCCTCCCCTACCCGCGCTGTGATTGCGGTCAACCGCACCATCAACGGACGCGCCATAATGAACGCTTGAATATTTTTCGATGCCGATGATGTCGGAGAAATTCACATTCACAAGCACGTGCACCGAAGCATCAGCCATATCCTCGCTCCACAAAAATTCGCGCAGCGGAGTGCCTGTGCCCCAGAGAGTTACCTTGTTGTTTTCAATACCGTATTTTGCCAATACTTTCAGGATTTCGGCGTGGTCTGCCTTGCCGTCTATGCCTTCCACGGGACGCTTGTTGAGGTCGATGGTGATGCGCTGCCAATCGTTGTCGTGAATGAGTTTTGCAAGATAAATTTTGCGCATCATTGCGGGCATCACGTGCGAATTTTCAAGATGGAAATTGTCGTTAGGTCCATACAAATTGGTCGGCATCACAGCGATATAATTGGTGCCGTATTGGAGGTTGTAAGATTCGCACATCTTCAATCCGGCAATCTTAGCAATGGCGTATTCCTCGTTTGTATATTCGAGGGGCGAAGTCAAGAGCGCGTCCTCCTTCATCGGCTGCGGCGCGTTTTTGGGATAGATGCACGTGCTGCCGAGGAAAAGCAACCTCTGCACGCCGTGCGCGTAAGCCTCGCCAATGACATTGCACTGGATTTTCATATTCATCATTATGAAATCCGCCCTGTAAAGCGAATTTGCCATAATACCGCCCACAAACGCCGCCGCAAGTACCACGGCGTCAGGCTTTTCGTCGTCAAAAAATTTCTTGACCGCCACTTGGTCAGTGAGGTCGAGTTCCCTGTGGCTGCGTCCAACGAGATTGTTGTAGCCACGCTTTTTGAGATTGTTCCAAATCGCCGACCCAACCAAACCATTGTGTCCGGCGACGTAAATTTTTGCTGATTTGTCCAACATATTAATCGCGTTTAAAAATATCCCTTGTATAAACCTTGTCTTTCACGTCATCCAAAACCGCGTCATAACGGTTTGCGAGGATTGCACGGCTCTGCGCCTTAAATTTTGCGAGGTCGTTCACCACAACAGAACCAAAGAAATCGTCGCCATCGTTGAGGGTTGGTTCATAGATGATTACCGTTGCGCCCTTGGCCTTGATGCGCTTCATAACGCCCTGGATTGAACTCTGACGGAAATTGTCGCTGTTGCTCTTCATCGTCAGGCGATAGACTCCAATCGTTACCGGCTCGCGGCGACCGCTGTACTGGTTTGCGGTGCTGTAATCGTACCACCCTGCAATCCTAAGCACCTGATCTGCAATGAAATCCTTGCGTGTGCGGTTGCTCTCCACGATTGCCGACATCATATTTTGAGGCACGTCGGCATAATTCGCCAACAATTGTTTTGTGTCCTTCGGCAGACAATATCCTCCATATCCAAAACTCGGATTGTTGTAATGAGTGCCAATGCGCGGGTCGAGACCAACGCCGTTGATAATCGACTGAGTGTCAAGACCTTTCACTTCGGCGTAAGTATCCAATTCGTTGAAATAACTTACACGAAGAGCCAAATATGTGTTTGCAAACAATTTGACAGCCTCAGCCTCCTTGATGCCCATAAAGAGGGTGTCGATATTTTCCTTGATTGCGCCTTCCTGCAACAATCCTGCAAACTGATGCGCCTTTTCTTCAAGCAATTTGATGTCTGCAAGTCGTTGAATTGCAGCGTTTTCGTCGGCAAATTCGGGTTTGTTGATTATCTTTGGAATACCAACAATTATGCGCGACGGGTACAAATTGTCATACAAAGCCTTCGATTCGCGCAGAAATTCTGGCGAAAACAGAAGGTTCAATTTTTTTACGCCCTTAGCGGCGTACTTTATATAAAGGCTGCGGCAATATCCAACAGGAATCGTGCTCTTGATTACCATCACGGCATCGGGATTGACGCTCAAAACCAAGTCGATAACATCCTCAATGCAATGCGTATCGAAAAAGTTTTTCACAGGGTCATAGTTGGTCGGCGCGGCAATAATTACAAAATCCGCGTCCTTGTATGCCGACGCGCCGTCGAGCGTTGCCGTCAAGCGCAAAGCCTTCTCCGCAAAGAATTTTTCGATGTACTCGTCCTGAATCGGCGAAATGCGATTGTTGATTTTCTCCACTTTTTCGGGAATCACATCCACCGCCGTAACGTCGTGATTTTGAGATAACAACGTCGCCATCGACAATCCAACATATCCCGTTCCCGCAATTGCAATTTTCATTTTTTCCATTGATTTTAGAAACGTATTAGTATTACATTCCGTAAACGCCGACAAAATTACTAACTTTTTTGGAAGCGCATATCAGTTTTCCGAAATATTTTTGCTAATTTTGCGTCGGACATATAAAGCACAAGGTTCAATTATGAAAGAATTCAACACCACAGGCATTTGTTACCCCGAAGACCATTATATGGTAAACATCGACAGCCGAATCGACGAAATTGAAAAGGCTGTCGCAAAGGGCGAGTACATCACCATCAATCGTGGACGTCAGTACGGAAAGACCACTACTCTGTATCATCTTGCCGAAAAATTGCAGGAGAATTATGTTGTGTTTTCGATAAGTTTTGAGCGGATGGGTGAAGCGGAGTTTGGGACAGACGACGCGCTTGCCTACAATTTTTTGGACAAAATGCGCAAAGTGCTACGTGTCACCAAAAACGCCAACGACTATGTAAGAAACTCCATAAAAAAAGTGGTCGAGGACAATTCTGAAAAATGCCTTATAAAGTTTTCATTCTTGGACGATTTTTTCACAGACCTCTGCGACAATTCCGACAAGCCTGTTGTGTTGATAATAGACGAGGTAGATAGCGCGAGCAATTACGAATCGTTTATAAAACTCCTCAGGTTGTTGCGTGAAAAATACCTTAGCCGCAAACTAAGCCCCACTTTCCAATCCGTAATCCTCGCCGGTGTTTACGACATCAAAAACTTGAAACTTAAAGTGCGTCCCGATTCAGACCACCAGTACAATTCGCCGTGGAACTTCGCCGTGGCATACACTACCGATATGTCGCTGCCCACCGACGGCATCCAACAAATGCTCCAAGAATACGAATCCGACCACCATACAGGAATGGACACGGCTCAAATAGCGCAGTTGATTACAGATTACACATCAGGCTACCCATTTTTTGTGTCGAGGGTATGCCAACTGATTGACAAACAAAATTTTAGTTGGGACAAAGATGGTCTGCAAAATGCAGTGAAAATATTGCTCAAAGAGAAAAATACATTCTTTGACGATTTGACTAAAAAGTTGGAAGATTTTCCTGAAATGAAAAAAATGTTGAAAGAAATACTCTTTAATGGATTTGAGGCCAACTTCAACATTTACTACAAACACGTTTCTATTGCCGCTATGTTCAACTACATCACCGACAACAACGGAAAAATCAAAATCTCAAACCGCATAATCGAAACGTGGCTCTACAACCTTTTTGCCACCGAGGAACAGATGGAGCGTATTTACAAAGAGGGACAAATAGACCGCAGTCAGTTTATCGACGGCAAGACGCTCAAAATGGACAAAATCCTCGAAAAATTTGCGCTTCATTTCCGTGATATTTATGGATGCAAAGGATTGAGTTTCAAAGAGGAAGAAGGTCGTAAATATTTTATGCTCTACATCCGCCCCATCATCAATGGCAGTGGCAATTATTACATTGAATCTCAAACCCGCGACCTCACACGCACGGATATGATTATTGACTACCTCGGCACTCAATACATCATTGAGATGAAGATTTGGCGCGGCGAAAGTTACAATGAGCGCGGCGAAAACCAACTTTTTGATTATCTCGACTTCTACCACGCCGACAAGGGCTACTTGCTAAGTTTCTGTTTCAACAAGAATAGCAAACCCGAAGCAAGGACAATTGCGCAAGGCGGCAGGGAGATTGTGGAGGTGGTGGTGTGAAAAATCGCCAATTCCACCTCATTTTTTTCTCGATTATCTTTAACAAAAAAATAGAACGAATCGACACGAACAAAAAATTCGTTTCAATTCGTTCTAATTCGCGTTTAAAGAAAAAAATTGATGGTAATTGACGAAAAAATTGACGGTAATTTTCGTTCAAAAAAACAAACGCCGGCGGCGTTTGCCGTCAAAAATTATCGTCCGGCGTACATACTTTCGTAGTATTTCTCGTAATCGCCGGAGGTGATGTTGTCCATCCACGCCTGATTGTCGAGATACCAGCGGACGGTCTTTTCGATGCCTTCCTCAAACTGCAACGACGGCTCCCAACCGAGTTCGCGTTGCAACTTTGACGAATCAATTGCGTACCTCAAATCGTGTCCGGCGCGGTCGGTAACGTAAGTGATGAGGTTCATATCCTCGCCTTCCTTGCGACCGAGGAGACGGTCAACGGTATTGATGAGAACCTTGATGATGTCGATGTTTTTCCACTCGTTGAAGCCGCCAATGTTGTAAGTATCAGCGATTTTGCCATTGTGGAAAATAACGTCGATTGCCCTTGCGTGATCCTCCACATAGAGCCAATCGCGCACGTTCTCACCCTTGCCATACACCGGCAACGGACGGCGATGGCGTATGTTGTTGATAAACAACGGAATCAACTTCTCCGGGAACTGATACGGACCATAATTGTTGCTGCAATTAGTTACGATGGTCGGCAAGCCGTAAGTGTCGTGGAACGCCCTCACAAAATGGTCGCTCGAAGCCTTGGAAGCCGAATATGGCGAATGGGGCTGATACTTCAAATCTTCCGTGAAAAACTTTTCGCCGTAAGCCAAATGGTGCTTGCCGCTCGACGCCTTTGTGGTGAACGGAGGCTTGATGCCTTCGGGGTTGGTCATCTCCAACGCGCCGTAAACCTCGTCAGTTGAAATGTGGTAAAACCTCTTGCCTTCAAATTTCTCCGGCAACGACTCCCAGTACAATTTTGCAGCCTGCAAGAGCGACAGAGTGCCCATCACGTTGGTCTTTGCAAACGTGAACGGATCCTTGATGGAGCGGTCAACGTGGCTCTCTGCGGCGAGGTGGATGATGCCGTCGATTTGCTCGTCCTGCATCAACTTGTAGAACGCATCAAAATCGCAAATGTCCATCCTGACAAACTTGTAGTTGGGCTTGTCCTCGATGTCCTTGAGGTTTGCGAGGTTGCCCGCGTAGGTGAGTTTGTCGAGGTTAATAATCTTGTAATCAGGGTATTTGTTAACGAAGAGGCGCACAACGTGGCTTCCGATGAAACCTGCGCCGCCGGTGATGACGATGTTTTTCATATTATGAATTTTTGAGATTGTTGATACATTTTTTGAGCGAATCGGTCCAATATGGCACTTTCACGCCGAAAGTCTGTTTAATTTTGGTCTTGTCCAAAACCGAGAACGCAGGCCTCTTGACAGGCGAGGGAAACTCGTCCGAATGGCACGGCTGAACATCGCAGGCGGTCTGTCCGCTGTATTCGGCAATCATTTTGGTGAAGTCGAACCACGAGCAAACACCCTCGTTGGAGTAATGATAAATGCCCGAATTGCCCTCGAATTTCCTGCCGTTGACAATATCATAAATTGCGTTTGCAAGGTCGAGAGCGTAGGTCGGTGTGCCAACTTGGTCAAACACAACCTTCAACTGCGGCTTTGTGGCGGTGAGGTTCAACATTGTCTTGCAGAAATTCTTTCCAAACTCCGAATACAGCCACGCCGTCCTGATAATCAGGTAGTTGCAGCCCGACGCAATAATATTTTGTTCGCCGTGGAGTTTTGTCAAACCGTAAATACCTGTCGGAGTGCCTTTTTGGTCCTCGCGGCAGGGCGTGTTGTAAGGCTCTTGACCAAACACATAGTCGGTGCTGATGTGCACCAACAGACCCTTGCGCTCCGCCATCACGGTCGCCAAGTTTTTGGGTGCGTCGGCATTGAGTTTTTCAGCAAGCGGCTCATTGCTCTCGGCAGCGTCCACATTTGTATATGCCGCACAGTTGACAATAACATTTATGTCGTTGTCATTCACAGTATTACGCACAGCCTCAATGTCAGTAATATCAAGATAGACAGTCTCCTGACCCTCCACCTGATTGACATCTGTAAATACGTAACGGTCGTTGCTATTCTTCGCAACAATCCGCATTTCATTGCCAAGTTGACCGTTGGCACCGGTAATGAGAATGTTCATAGTTAGCAATTAAAAATTAAAAGTTAAAAATGAAAAATTTGGCTTTCACCGAAGGGCAATTTTTAATTTTTCATTTTTAATTTTTCATTAAAAACTGAACGGGCTGTCAAAATCCTTCAACAACGGGTGCTTGGTGTCCTTTTCGCTGAGGATTGCCTTGTCGGTTGGGATGCGCCAATCGATGCCGAGGGATTCGTCGAGGATGGAGATTCCGCCGTCTGCCTGTGGAGCGTAAAAATTGTCGCATTTGTATTGGAACACTGCCGTCTCGCTCAACACTGCGAAACCGTGCGCAAATCCGTGAGGGATAAAGAATTGACGGTGATTGTCTTCCGTGAGTTCCACGGCGACGTGCTGTCCGTATGTGGGGCTGCCCTTGCGGATGTCAACTGCAACATCCAAAACCGCGCCCTTAACGCACCTCACGAGTTTTGCCTGCGTGAACGGCGGACGCTGAAAGTGCAACCCCCTCATCACGCCATACGACGACATCGACTCGTTGTCCTGCACAAAATTGACCTTGCCGACCTGCGCCTCAAAGTCCCTCTGCGAAAACGACTCAAAGAAATATCCGCGTGCATCCTTGAACACCTTCGGCTCAATAATTACCACGCCGTCTATTGCTGTCTTGATTACTTCCATATTTTTGATTTATAAATTAATGCGCAAAATTACAAATAATTATGGAATGTGGAAAAAAAATTTGCTGCGAAACAAAAAACGCAGATTCAACCCGCAAGTGCAACTTTTTTCATTAATCTTTGAAACACGGTTATAGGTGCTTCAAATTTGAGTTTTTTTCTTGGTCTTTTGTTAATTTTCATTTGTGTTTGTTTTATA
>ODAI012311883.1_pt1 | contig 20675 bp, 15 predicted proteins | sample 1539321 | NCBI WGS metagenome assembly ODAI01 (sample SAMN02144231, study PRJEB22623) | gut metagenome | biome: sheep rumen | host: Ovis aries | place: New Zealand
CATAGGAGTGGTGTTGTCAGTGTGGATGACCTCGTCCCCTATCTCGTTCTGGATAGTTCCCACAAGGCCGGTCTTATGGCCTGCTGAGGTGAGGATATGTTTTATTACGTTGGTTATGGTAGTCTTTCCGTTGGTTCCGGTGACTCCTATCATTTTCAGTTTCTTCTCAGGGTGTCCGAACCAGGCTGCACAGAGCCGGCCGTAGGCTCTTCTGGTATCTGATACCAGTATCTGTCTGTCGCCAAGTCCAAGGTCATGCTGGCAGACAACTGCCGCAGCTCCCTTTTCAAGCATCTCAGCAGCCGCACTGTGGCCGTCAAAGCTGCCTCCCTTTACGCAGACGAACAGGCAGCCCTCGGTGACCTTCCTTGTATCGTCTGTCACGGAGCTTATCTCTATGTCGTCAAGCACAGTCTCTGCTGTGTCCTTTATAAGCTCATATAATTTCATTCTGACCGCCTCCTGTTTCTTTTATTGCCGTTCTTATTCCGATAGTCCTGACGGTATCAGCCGCCGTCCTGATAAACTGTGAATTCAAGCTCGATAGTGGTACCCACAGGTACTTGTGTACCGGCTTCGGGGTACTGTCCGCTTACCAGTGCATTTGCATTCTCCACTGACGCACCAATGGTAACGTAGTTGAGCTGATTTGAATATACCAGATAGTTTGCATTATATGCGTCATAGCCGGTAAGGTCAGGCACCGTTACTGTTGAGCCGGTGTTGCTCTTCTCGGTGTAAAGATAAACGTAGCCGTCACGGGATATAGTCGAGCCTGTAGCCGGTGACTGTGCTATTACTTCTATTCCGTTGCCGACTATCTCAACGTGCTCTGAGTCAACACCCAGCTCTGAGAGAGTCTTTTTAGCATCATCTATAGAGCCTTCGAGAAGTGGTATCTTGATATCCAGTGATGAAAGCTCCTCGTCTGTGTACTCAGGACTGATACCCAGGTACGGAAGGACATCTGTGAGAATGTCTCTTGCCGTAGGCACTGCAACAACTGAGCCATAGTACTGGTTGGGGCTGTTGTCAGGCATATCGCCCAGTACCAGAAGGATTATCTCCGGGTCATCAGCAGGTGTGAAGCACACATAGGATGCACCGTACTCCTGGATGTCTGCATTTTCCTCTCCGCCGGCTTCGTAGCCTGTGTTCTCATATTCCATGATACGCTGGGATGTACCGGACTTTCCGCCGATAGCATATCCTCTTATCTTAACGTTTCCTGTGTCACTGTCTGCAACTACGTGATAGAGGGCATCTCTCATCTTTGCTGATGTCTCCTCTGACACCACCTGTCTGCGGACTGTACGCTCGTTTTTCAGGACTACATTGCCGTCCTCATCCAGTATCTTATCGACCACATAGGGCTTGAGGAGGTATCCTCCGTTTATTGCAGCACAGCAGGCTGTTATCATCTCCATAGGAGTTACAGTCTCACCCTGTCCGAAGGAGCCGACTGCAAGGTTCATCTCGTCAATCGATTCATATGTGAACATATCTCCGTACACCTCATTAGGAAGGTCTACACCGGTAGGTTCACGGAATCCAAAGGCTTCGCAGTAGTATACGAACTTCTCCTGTCCAAGGGCCTTTCCTATTGCCATGAATGCAGGGTTGCAGGAGTGAAGCAGAGCCTCCTGGAATGACTGAGGGCCGTGTCCGCTGGTAAGGTGACACTTGATAGGCTGGAGAGCTCCGGGGATCTCCACGGCACCGGTGCAGACGTAGGGCTGGCCCTCAAAAATGACCTTATCCTCCTCTATTGCAGAGGCACTGGTCACTACCTTGAATACAGAGCCGGGCTCGTAACGCTCGGAGATACACTTGTTCTTCCACTGTGTCTCACGGGCAGTCTTTGTGAGTTCATCAGCCTCGGTATCGTTCTTGGCCTGCTTTATGAGCTCCTGCATTGCCGGGTCCGCAACTTTAAGAGGCGCGTTCAGGTCAAAGCTGGGATATGTAGCCATACCGTATACAGCTCCGGTCTTGGCATTCATGAGGATAGCACATCCTCTGTTCTTTACCTTATGCTTCTCCACCATTTCCTGAAGGTGCTTTTCCAGATAGTACTGGATGTTCATGTCTATGGTGAGGTAGATGTCATCGCCGTTCTGAGGCTCATAGGTCTTTGAGTATTTATATGGAAGCTCGTTTCCGTTGGAGTCCTTGGCGGAGATAGTCTTGCCGTCCACGCCTGCAAGGTACTCATTGTACTGTGCCTCAATGCCGTATACACCATTGCCGTCGGCATTGGTAAAGCCTATTACCGATGCGGCAAGCTCATTCTGGGGGTAGTACCTCTTGGTATCCTCCTCAACATTGAGGGATATGAGGCCGTATTTGTTAAAATGCTCCAGCAGTTCGTCAGCTACAGGCTTTTCTACCTGGTCCTGGAGAACGCTGTACTGTGTGTCCTCCTCGGTAGCCTTGCGGACCTTTTCCGGCTCTATAGCCAGCTTTGATGCCAGGAAAGCTATGGTCTCCTCACGGAAAGCTGATGCTGACTCAGGGAGCTGATCTATCTCGTTGCCCTCTTCGTCGTACTGAGGCTGATAGTCACCGCTGGCTTTATCCGCATTGCGCTTGTCTATCTTCTTCTGTAGCTCTTCGAGGTCGCTGCGGAATCTCTGTGGATCCAGAAAAACCTTGTATACCGACGCACTCTTCGCAAGTGCAGTTCCCTTGGCATCGAATATCGAACCTCTGTGAGCTGATATGGATATGGAGCCAAAGTGCTGGTTATTGGCCATATCCTGATACTTCTTGTTGTTTACCACTGAAATAACGAAGAAATTCACAGCCACAGCCGAGAACAGCACCATAAACGCTGCTGTCATTACAAACTTGGCTCTGAATCTCATCGAATTGGAAGGATTATTGTTAGTCATGCAGACTCCTTTCCGCTTTGGTTGAAAAGGCAGCACTGCCCAGGAAAGCTCTGTGGTCATTAGCCACGCATCCCGCACAGCGCCGCCTTATCGGGACATAATAAAGCAAACAGCCGTATCTCCGGAGTTTGCTGCTATTCCGCACACACAAGTCACTGCTTCCGTATGCAAGGCAAATATATTATTCGCCGCAAAAATAGAATAAGGCAGGGTAACTATGCTGCCCCGCCTCTGAACATCCTGCATCGGGATGTCCTCTTCTCTTGATACGACGAAGGATCTATCGCAATTCAAGCGTAGGATCTCCGTCCCCCGGACCCTCTTTTTCCGTTCTCAGGTCCGGGGGCAGCGATCCCGGTATTCCGAATCACCCGCTGTATCTCCGTGTTCTACATATAACTTCGGCATATTATTTTTTTCGCCGATAGTGTTCTTAGTTAAACAGGCAGTCCCTTTACTATATTTATATTGGACCTACCCTCTGAAATATTCCACGCACTTATCAAAAAAGCTCTCTATTTTTGCCATGAGCCCCTGATCCTGCTCTGGGATATTTACCACGTCACCGGTCTGTATCTTGATGTACTTTATCTGTGAAGAGTCTATCTTACGCATTTTAAGTACATTTTCCGCATAATCTTCGACGTTTTTAGCAGACATTTTACTGTCAAGCTCAGATTGCAGGCGAACATTTTCAGCCTCTGTCAGGCTGAGCTGCCGGTTGAGGTCAGCTGCCTTATGGTAGACTCTGTTCCGGCGGTCGAGTGAATAAATTACGCTGCCGAGCAATGCGGCGGCTATCATTGAGACAACCACTATACGAAAGATAGCTCCTGGGCTTACCTCCGTGCGCCTGTGCTTTATCTGGCGCTGATTTTCTGCGTTGTCCTCATCGCTCTCGTTATTATCTTCTGCAATAGTTTCATCAGAGCCGGAATCTTCATGGCCGGCGTCTTCATAGTAGTATTCATAACGCTGTTCAGCGGTCATCTTCCGCACTCCTCTCTATTATTCTTAGCTTGGCACTTCTGCTCCTGTTGTTTCTTTCAAGTTCCTTTTCATCAGCCTCTATTGGCTTTCTGTTCACAAGTTTGCCCTGCGGCTTGCGTCCGCATACACACTGGGGGAAGTCCGGCGGGCATATACATCCCTTGCACCATCCTGCGAACCGCTGTTTCACGATCCTATCCTCCAGAGAATGGAAGGTTATGACTGCAAGGCGTCCGCCTGCCTTCAGACTGTAGAATGCCTGATCGAGTCCCTGAGACAAGTGCTCAAACTCGCCGTTAACGGCTATCCTTATCGCCTGGAAGGTCTTTTTACAGGGATTTTTCTCCCGTCTTGCCTTCTGAGGAACGCTGTCTCTGATTATGTCTGCGAGCTGCATGGTAGTCTCGATAGGGCTTGTTTCCCTTCTGCGGACTATATTTCCGGCGATGCGTCTTGAAAACTTCTCCTCACCGTACTCAAATATTATCCTTGCGAGCTCCTGCTCGGTGTATGTATTGACCACATCTGCGGCGCTTACGCCTTCCTTGCTCATTCTCATATCAAGAGGAGCATCGACGTGGTACGAAAAGCCTCTGCTGCCCTCGTCAAGCTGATAAGATGAAACTCCCAGGTCCATAAGTATCCCGTCCACCTTATCTATGCCAAGTTCATCCAGTACCGTCCTTAATTCCGAATAATTTCTGTGGATGACCTGTGCATTGCTGTAGACCGCAAGTCTCTCAGACGCTGCCTTTACTGCGTCAGGGTCACGGTCAAGAGCTATGAGACGTCCCTCCTCACCAAGGTGAGAAGCGATAAGTGAAGAATGTCCAGCACCTCCGGCTGTACCGTCAACATAGATACCGTCCGGTCTGATACTGAGACCATCTATACATTCCTTAGCCAATACAGGGATATGGCTGAATTCCATAAGAACCTCTCCTTGAATATCCGGGCCTGCAGCTCAGAACTGTAAGCACACCAGATTTGATGACCAGGAGCATGACCGCCTTTTGAGCGGGCTCCATTAGAGCGAAAGGTCTGCCAGTGCAGCGTTGATATCCTCGAAGGACATTTTGCTGCTGAAATCCTCCCATGTAGCCTTGTTCCAGATCTCGGCCCTGTTTTCTGAGCCGATGACAACGACGTCGTCTGTGATACCCGCATGATCTCTGAGCTGCTGGGTAATGAAGATCCTTCCCTGCTTATCCGGCACCTGTTTATCGGTGAAGGAAAGGAGATATCTTCTGATGTCGCTGCCCTTTTTGCCTGTAACGGAAAAGAGCTTTTCTCTGTATTTCTCAAATTCCTCAGGGGAATAAACGGCAATATAGCGATCGTCGTGTCCTGCACAGAGGAAAAACTCCGGTCCGAGGACTTCACGCAGCTTGTTAGGGAAGCTCATACGGCCCTTCTGGTCGATACTCGGATAATAAGTACCGCATAACGGATCTGCCATGACCTTCGCCTCGCTTTCATCAACTCGAATCCGGGTAATTTCACCACTGAAGTGGTAAAATTCACAACTCATCACCTTTTTTTACCCCTACACTAATTCTAACACTTATCGCATAATTAATCAAGATGGTATATTATACAATCTAAAGTGCTAAACAGCTTGGATTTTTAGTGATTTTGTTTAAATTTTAACTTCGAGTTAACGCCGAGCGAAACAAACGTTTCTGATTATTGTTTTTTATTTAACAGGATTTTTACCACCAGTCACCTTTTCGGCACCAAAACGGCTCATCCTGAAGTGTATTTTCACCTTTTGGGGTGAAAAAAGGGAAAAGTCTCCGGACCCAATAATACTGTATCAGTTATCGTTCCAAAGACTTGTTCCTTTTGTTCAGTGTTTGCCCGGTCTCGCCGGACTTTCTTTATTTATTCTGTGACTTCTTCTGTTGTTGTTTCTGAGGTATCCGGCTCTGTTGAAGGCTCTTCAACTGCAGCCTCAGATGCCGCCTCTGTCTTTGCCTCCTCGTAGTCCTCGATGAAGTCATCCTCATCGGTCCACGCCGGCTCATCGCTCTCAGGCTCGCTATAGGCAGCAGGAGTGTAGCTCACGTTGAACTTCGGGGACTTTATTCCCATTGATAATGAGAACGCATATCCCTTCACCCATAGCTGTCCGTCTATGCATACGTCTGTGACGTAGCCGGTCTGGTCAGAGTAGAGCGGATATATCCAGTTTGCAGGGTCATCTGAGAGAGAAATGCCGAATCTGGACTCTATGCGGTTCCTCATTTCAGATGCGCTTATGTACCTGACTGTTCCATAGTGCGGGTCGTAGGCTCCGTCCCAGTCGCTCTGTACGCTTCTGAGATAGGGTACATCCTGGTAGAATATCTCGTAGCAGTTAGCTGAACAGCCTCCGCTGGACGCTGAGAACATTGTCAGAGCAAAGTCTCCGTCATAGAAGAGAGCCTCTCCAAGTACCTCCTGGCAGGCATCAATGACTATCTGCGGCGGATTTGCCTTCGGGCAGAGGTCGTGGATGTCATCGCCGTTGAACTTTATATATGTGTAGGCAGCAACAGCCTGTGCCTTGATAGCCTCATAAGCCATTGTACCTCCGACCTCGTTGAACACTATCTGTGAGAGGAGCTCAAGTGTGGTGCAGTTTGCTGGCTGGTGGTTGATAGTCAGCACCTCATCGTCTGTGGAGTTGGTATTGACCAGGTATGTTCCCGGGTAGTAGTGGAACAGGATGTCCTGATAAGTCCAGCCGCTGTAGGTAGCGTAGAGGTTCGCACCGTTCTGGCTCATGCCTACGCCGTGTCCCCAGCCGTAAGTCACGAATGTGAAGTCTCCGGGACTTGCCTCAGCAGAGACCTGACGCTCAGGAGGAACATATCCTACCGGCTTTCCTGAAAGGTAGAGCTCAACTGCGGTAGGCTCTGCGCTCCTTGACTTTCTTGTCAATGACGGCGACTTCTTTTTCAGGGCCCGTCTTTTCAGTATCATGTCAGCAACGTCCTCTTCGGTGAGCTCCTTTTTGGGAGTTTCTGCTGTGGACTCTCCGCCACTGAGCATCTCAGGGGTAGTGAGCTCGTAGCTGACCAGGGACATACTGGAATCGTAGTCAGATATATCAGCCTTGACCCAGTCGATCTCCGGCTCCTCGGCTACATCGCTGTCCTCATCTTCTGGAAGGGTCGTCACTTCTTCAGTTGACGCAGCCGCAGAAGTATCCTCTTCAGTCGGAGCCTCGGCAGAGCCTGCTCCCGACGCAGCTCCCACAAAGGTTATAACTCCGGAGAGCAGCGCTGCGGCGCTTTTTTTCATGTATAAGTTTTTCATAAATAAACTCCTTATTTATGTATTACTGTGCGTTGGTACTTGTCTCTGCCGGAGCCGTGGTCTCAGGTTCCGGAGCGTGTGCCTTTTTCCACTCCTCGGTCCGGGTGATAGTTGAGAGGTCACCTGGCTTTTCACCGTCACGGAGCCTTCTGGCCACCACAATGAATCGGGAGTTATCCTCGTCTGCATAACAGGTGGAGAGAGTCAGCAGCTTGTCGCCGTACTGTACGTCGATACCGGTATCCACCATTGCATCACGCTTGCAGCGGTTCACGTAAAAGTCAAAATCCTCCTTGGTGTCCAGCTCTTCCATGTTCCAGTAGACGAAGTCTGTAGCGTCATAGCTTCCGCTGGTTATGAGGAATGCAAAGATAACGTACTCGTAGTCCTGATAGTTGGAGCTGAGCTCCACGAATGGGCTCTGCTCATAAAAGGCATAGTCCTGCCGGTATCTTCTCAGGGAGCCGAACATGGAATTGTTAGCCATGTTGTGGCCGTAGATTATGATATTCTCGGACTGTTCCTCCTCATTGCTGCCAAAAACGTTCCTGTAATCCAGGTAAAGTGTACCGCAGCGGAGGTAGCTGCCATCCAGGTCATGGTCAAGATAGTATGCGTCAGGAACGTAGTACTCCGGCCCGTAGAAAGGAGTATTCTCCTGTATCTCGCCGGGGTCCAGCACCAGAGGGTAGTCCACCTGGGTCTGGTCTATCTTTATCCAGCCGACTATGTCGGGGTTGATATGACTGAACAGCTTTGCCCTTTCGGTCATTCCATCAGGCGAAGGAACGTACTTCATGTCCTTTGCCCAATCCGCCGGCAGCTTAGGTCTCAGCGCCTCGGTAGCGGCCTCTGTGGTAGTCTCTATGACGTCACTGACCGTAGGTACCTGTTCGTCCTTCTTATTTAAATTATATACCAGAGCGCCAAGTCCTACAGCAAGGGCGCAGGCGCATCCGGCTACTGTTATTCTGGCAGGTTTATTCATTTCAATACATTACTCCTCTTTTGCTCGCAAGGAGCTGATCCTGACGAAGTTCCGGCGCTCACGGACCGTATGGCTCGAACTCGGCGTCGGGATCGTAATGCTCGTTAGTCTTTGTGTTGTAATACATCGTCGGCCACTTGATATTTGGATTTGCTCTGCTGTTCTGTGTACCGGACAGAGGGTCCTCTCCCTCACGGACCAGTCTGCCCATAACAATGAGCCTTCCACGGTCTCCAAGGAGGGTATTGCAGGTGGACAGAGTCACCAGCTTGTCGCCGTACTTCACATCTACGTCGTTGAGACGGATAGTTCTTCTCTTAGCCTCGTTCACGAAGTCATAGAAGTCCTTCTCGTCGGTGAAATTGAGCTTGTTCCAGCAGTCGAACTTGGTCTCGGACTCATCGTCTGAGTCAAGTATGAAGAAGGCGAATATCTTGTACTTGTAGGTCATGTAGTTCGAGTTTATGTCTATGACCGGATGTTCGCCGTAATAGTCACTGTTTCGCTCGTAGTATTTAAGTGTGCCGAACATGGTCTCGTCGCCCATGTTGTGGCCGTAGATGACCAGGTTATCCGAGTTCGGCACTCGCAGGAAGCCGTCCTTGCCGACGTCGTCAAAGTGGTTGCGGAAATCAAGGAATATCTCGCCGGCCCTGGACTCGTCGCCGTTTATCTTGCGGTCGAGGTACTTGTCGTTATCATCGGCCTGCATTATAGGGTTGTTGACCTTGGTATCAGGGATGCTTATGACACCAACGACCTCGCCGTTCATATCAAGGAGCTTTCGTGCTCCGGAGAGGAGGGTATAATACTGTTTTACCTCCACCTCGCCGTTTTCGTTCTCGACTTCAACAGTACTCGGCTGGACATCCTCATCCTGATAGGTCCAGTACATATCCATTACCCTGTCGTTGAGCTTCCTGCTCTTCCAGAGGTCAAGATAATAGTCAGATACCATATAACCGCAGACGATTATAGCGGCGACTGAGCCAAGGAAAACTATTTTCCTTATACGCTCTCCGATGCTGTCGCCCTTGCGTGGGAAAAGGCCCAGGAGCCTTTCCTTCACAGTTTTTTTCTTCTTCTTTTTCTTCTTTTTTCCCTTTGAAGATTTTGGAGCCTGCTGTGGAACTGCCTCCCTGACAGGCAGCTCTTGTTCATGTGCCGCTGGTCTTGCCGGAATCTCCTCCTGTGTCTCCGCTGCCTTTACAGGCTCAGGGACAGGTATTTCTGCCGGCGGAGGGCTGTACAATGGTACTTTCTCCGGGGCAGCCGGCTTTTCAGCGCTGTCCAGCTCTCTGAGGATATCCTCGGCTGACGCAGCCTTTTGCTCCTTGACCTTCTGGACCCGCTTTGCAAGGCGGGCGGCTATTTCATTCTCCCACTGCTCTTCCTGCACGGGAGCCGCCGGTGCAGGCACTTCAGACTCCTCCTGAGCACTGTGCACAGAATTTCTTATCTTGTTTATCCTTTCGGCTCTGCGCTGTGCCTCGGAATCTGTCTCCGGTGTCTGACCGTTAAAAATATCACTCATCTGCCTGACTCGCCTCCATCAGAGCTTTCTCAATGGTCTCAAAAACATATGCAGCGGCAGCATAGCGGATGTTCTGTCTGCTTCTGTCCGGAAGCTCCCACAGTTTCGGGAGCCTTACGAATTTTTCGCCCATAATGTCGAAACCTATATATACAGTACCAACGGGAGTCTCCGCAGTACCGCCTGAAGGTCCGGCGATGCCGGTGACGGAAACGCAGACGTCGGCGCCTGAGCGCTCCTTCAGTCCGCTGACCATAGAAAGTGCCACCTGCTCGCTGACTACCCCGTATTTTTCAATTTCATCTGCCGGAACTCCCAGGAACCGGCTCTTTATTCTTTCGGAGTATGTACATATCCCCAGCTCAAAGACTGCTGACGCTCCTGAAACTGATGTTATCAGCTCTGACAGAAGTCCGCCTGTGCAGCTTTCGGCAGTAGATATGGTCATACCACTCCGTTCTAATAATTTTACAACATTTGTAACCGTTTTGTCAAGATTTCCGGGTAAACATTCTGTATAATTACTGCTTGTCATCTATACCCCTGCCCTTCTTTTGTAGGTTTTAAACAAAAATCCTCTTACTAATTTGTTACAAAAATAAAATTACCGATTTAAGTCAAAGGTCTTCATCTCTGTATTTTCAACAGCCTTCTGTATAAGAGGTTCAAAATCGAAACTGTTCTGAGCCTTTTCGATATCCTCCAGACGAGGTCTTACCTTGGGATGGCGTGGAGTAAATACAGTGCAGCAGTCCTCATAGGGCAGTGTCGAGATGTCGAATGTGTCTATTTTACGTGCTATTTCGATTATCTCAGTCTTGTCCATTCCAACGCAGGGACGGAATACAGGTATACGGCAGACTGCATCTGTGCAGGCGATAGCTGCCATTGTCTGACTTGCCACCTGTCCTACACTTTCGCCGGTGATGAGTGCAAGGCAGTTGTCCTTTGCGGCAATGCGCTGTGCTATCTCCATCATCAGCCTTCTCATTATAATAGTAAAGAACTCCTCCGGACAATGGTCCTTGATAGCCTCCTGGAGCTCCGTGAATGGGACGCAGTAGAATGCGATGCCGCCGCACCAGTCAGTGAGCTTCTCACAGAGCTGCTCAACCTTGAGCTGTGCTCTTTCTGAAGTATACGGTGGGCTTACATAGTGTATAGCAGCGATATGCACTCCCCTCTTTGCCATCATCCAGCCTGCGACCGGGCTGTCGATGCCTCCTGAAAGAAGCAGCATAGCCTTTCCGCTGCTGCCAACAGGAAGTCCGCCGGCGCCCTTGATATTCTCAGCGTGGACATAAGCATTGGTGTCCCTTATCTCAACGGTCACAGTGACCTCAGGAGACTTCACATCAACGGTCAGGTGAGGGAATCTTTCAAGGAGCTTTCCGCCCAGCTCCATGCATATCTCAGGAGACTTCATCGGAAAGGCCTTGTCAGAGCGCTTGGCATTTACCTTGAAGGTCTTTGCACAGCCAAGGACGTCCTCCAGATATTCGTAGCTCTTCTCGCAGATGTCTGAAAAGTCCTTCTCGCATACGCAGGCACGGCACAAAGCGGCGATGCCGAATATCTTTCCAACTCTTTCAACTACCTCAGAGAGCTCAATATCCTCATCCTGAGGGTCGATGTAAAGTGTGGACTGAGCGCTGGTGCAGACAAATTTGCCCAGAGGCTTTATCCTGCGCTTGATGTTCTTGGTGAGCATATCCTCAAATGTCTTTTTATTAAGGCCCTTCAGGGCCATTTCACCGTATTTTACAAGTACTATTTCTTTCATTGTTTATCCTCCGTTTTAAGATCGTATATTTCTGGGGATGCAGCATCTATAGTCACAAGCCTGACTTTCCCGACGTATCCTGCGGCCTCTGGGCCGACCCACCAGCCGGAAAAGCTCCTGTACAGCCTTTTTATCCTGGTACAAAGGTCCTTATACAACTTTTCAGCAGCAGCATCCCCTTCAAGGCAGTCGATCAGTCCGTGAACAAGGCATCTTCCGTCAGGGGTGAATCCGCTTGGTGAAAATCTCACCTTCGGTGTATCACTGTACATGATCTCAGTCTGATATCCTATCCTGCCGTCTGCAAATTCTGTGCGAGCTACAGTCACATCTGACTTTTCCTCAGTGACTGTATAATTTACCGACATATGCCGGCCGCTCCGATTGACGTCAAGCTCAGGTATATCTTCGGCAGACTCATAGACCTTTATATCAGGGCTATCGTTCTGGCTTCGAGGTATAAATCTCAGCCGCAAGCCCTTGAACACCTCAAGCATATCATTCCTTGTGGCAAAAAAATTTATCCTGTGTCCTTTCATCCCCTCACCTTATCAAAACCCTCTCTGAGAGCCGTTACAAAGGCGTCGAGCTCATCCTCAGTTGTCTCGGCGGTCATGCTTATGCGGACAGCGCTGTCGGCACGCTTGTCACGTATGCCGAACTGGCCCAGGACTCCGCTCTGCTGTCCCTTGGAACAGGCCGAGCCGCTGGACACGTATATTCCCTTGCTTTCAAGGAAGTGGAGCATTATCTCCGAGCGTCGGCCCTCAGCGGAAATGTTGACCACATAGGGTGAACCGTCCTCCGGGGAATTAACAGATATACCGTCTATCTCAGCAAGCCTGTCCAGCAGGTATGCTTTCAGTCCGGAGACCTTTTCATACCTCTCCTGTATAGTCGGCAGCAGCTTTTCCGCAGCAGCCCCGAAGGCTGCTATCAGCGGCACGCTCTCTGTACCTGAGCGTATGCCCTTTTCCTGCTTTCCGCCGGTGACTATCGGCACCACACGGACTCCCTTTTTAATGTATATTGCGCCCACTCCCTTGACTCCGTGTATCTTGTGGGCACTGAGACTTATCATATCAGCACAAAGGGCATTGACCTTTATCGGCAGCTTCATATAAGCCTGTACGCAGTCGCAGTGAGTTATTATGTCAGGGAAACGTCTTTTCACAGCGGAAAAGGTCTCCTTAACAGGCAGAATATAGCCTGTTTCGTTATTCACAAGCATCATGCTTATGAGAAATGTATCCTCATCACAGGCAGCAGCAAAGTCAGCGGCATAGAGCCTGCCGTCCTCACGGGGAGATACACGGACTACGGTATATCCGGCATTTTCCAAAGCCGCAGCGGTCTCATCCACAGAGGCGTGTTCAACTGCGGAAATAACTACTTTTTTCTTTCTTCTTCCGTAGGCTCCGGCAGCTCCTCTCAGTGCGAGGTTGTTGCTCTCGGTAGCTCCGGAGGTAAAATACACACAGGAGCTGTCAGCTCCTATAGACCCGGCTATCACCTTTCTTGCATAATCCACAGCAAGCTGAGCGTCCAGACCTGCCTTGTGGAGGGAGGAAGGGTTGCCGTAATTTTCGGTCATGGCCTTTACAGCGGCCTCCACTGCTTCGGCACATGGCCTTGTAGTTGCAGCGTTATCAAGATAAACAGACATATCATCAAACCAATCCATTAAATTTTTCAGCACAAAATATATTATAACACATTCCAGCGAAAAAAGCTACATCTAAGCCGGATTTTTCCATAAACTTTCACATTTCCGGCCATTCAGTGCGTATAACTGTTTTTACTTGACAAAATTGCTGAATATTGCTATTATTATAGTATATCGGAGACCTTTCTCCGGCTTATCTATTTTTCTCAGAAGGAGTGGCGGCAAATGGCAAACAGCGAACTCATCGCAGAAGTTATACGGCAGATAAAGCAGCCGCTCTGGGACAACTGGTACATCCAGGAGAAAATAGGCTCCGGAGCCTACAGTGCTGTATACCGTGTGACTGCAAAGCGCATGAGCCGTACAGACGTTTCAGCTATGAAAATAGAGCCGCTGGTCCCTCCTGACGACATCTACCCCGACGAAGAGCGCAGGAGACGTGCCGTGGAGGAAAGACGTCAGCTTGCTATAAATGAGTCCAACATAATGTTCAGTCTCAGAAATTGCCCGAATATAGTGGCATATCAGGACGAAATGGTCAGGGAGTTCTCCATTGACGGCAAATTCGCCGGCTACTACTTCCTCATCCGTATGGAGTACCTGACGGGAGTCTCTGATCTGCTCAAGACCCGAAAGTTCGACCTTTCGGAAAAGAACGTCCGCAAGCTGGCCGCCGACATAGGCGCAGGACTTAAAGCCGCTCACGACCAGAACATAATCCACCGTGACGTAAAGCCAGGCAATTTCTTCGTCAGCCAGGACGGCACCTACAAGCTGGGAGATTTCAATATCTCAAAGCGGACCAGCGAGTCCGGGACCTTTGCCGGCACAAACGGCTACCTCGCACCTGAGGTGTATTTCGCAAGGTCCAGCCAGTACGCACGGTACAACAGCCAGGCAGACATATACTCCTTCGGCATCAGCCTTTACCAGATGATGAACGATATGTATATGCCCTTTGAAAAGGAAATGCAGCTCAGCGACGCTATCGACAAGCGTATGAACGGTGCTCCCCTGCCGCCGCCTTCAAATGCCTCTCCGGGATTTGCAAAGGTGATACTCAAAGCCTGTGCATACAATACGGTCAACAGATACAAGTCCATGGACCAGTTTCTGAAAGACCTTTCCGGTGCCGGGAATGCTCCTGTTTCCTCAGAAACTACCCGGAGTCAGGCAACTGTTCTGCTCGAACAGGACCGCCCTTTGCCCCCGGTCAACCCCTTTGCCGCTCTTGCAGCACAGTCCGGAGACCGCTCAGAAACAAAGTCCTCCGGAAACAAACCACGGAAAAGGACTGTGGAAAAAGCTGAGTCCAGCATAAATCCGGTCCCCATATTTGCCGTGCTGCTGCTAATCTTAGCCGCTGCAGCAGTGGGACTCACCATATTCCTGCTCTCACGCAGCAGCTCGTCAGATAATGACAGCAGCACAGGCCCGATGCCTATAACAGAGCTCGACGCAAATCTCGACAGCCTGTCTATAGGACTTTATGAGGACATCGAGATAACCGACGTCACCTTTCCGGATACCATAAGCCGTCACGGAGCAGAGAATGACGTCCAGCTCCAGACCGGCTACTCCATGAATTCCACCCTATATGCCCTCAATGACCAGCTTGTGATAACTGTAAATGACGACGCAGATGAGGAGCTCCAGTGGGACACTCCGGAGGACCTGAAGGTCTCTGCGAAAAAAGACGGCGACAGCTACCGCATCACCTTCAATGCCGAAAGATACCTGGGCAGGGACGCTGTCTGCAAGGTGGTATTCTACGGCAGCGAAAAAGGTGTCTACAAGGAAATACAGGTGAATGTAACTAACGACGGCCCGTTCCAGGACCAGGTAGTAATGAGGTCGGCAGACCCGGATATAATCAGCATATATGAGGAAAACGGCGGAGAGAACTACAAGATCCATTCCACCGGCACCGCTACTATAAACTGGATATACAACGGCGAGATAAAATTCACTAAGAAAATAAAAGTCACAGACTGAAAGGGAGGTCAAGGCCATGCCCAACGGTATGAACGACAACGAAAAAACTATCCTCTATAAGACAGGCAGTCAGAATGACCAGACTGTTTATGCAGGCGACCCGACTCCGGGACGTCCTCAGCAAAATCTTCAGCAGCAAAGACCACCTCAGCAGGTCCGCCAGCAGCCGATATATCAGCAGCAGAGACCGCCTCAGCAGAACTATCAGCAGCCTGTCTACCCTCAGCAGCAAAGAGCTCCGCAGCAGGGTTACCAGCAGCAGATGTACCAGCAGCCAGCATACACTCCCCCTCCTCCGCAGTACATACCTCCGCAGAACGGAATGAACGGCGGACGTAAAAACAACGACGACAAGGGCAGTCCGGGAGTCACTGTGCTCATTATCATAATAATCCTCCTGATAATCGCTCTTATCGGTGTGGGTATACTTATGTATGTTAACTCCAGTGACTCAGGCGGTTCAGGCAAAAAGTCATCAACTAACACAGACTCCTCGTCAGATGCGGAGTATATTACAGAAAGGCCTTCCGCAGGCGAAGAGACCGTCACTAATAAGCCGTCAGAGGATGAAAAGGTCATAGTCCCTGAACTCCGTGGCTCAGACTACCGCTCCGCCGAGTCTACGCTCCGTCAGGCAGGTCTGGGCAGCAGGATAGAGTTCCAGTTCAGTGATACTATCAGCGAAAATGTGGTCATTTCCCAGAGCGAACCTGCCGGTACAGAGGTAGATGAGGGAACCGTCATCGTTCTCACCGTCTCACAGGGCAAGTCAGAGGTAAAATCAGTTGAGGTCCCCAATCTCAGAGGTCTCAGCCTGGAGGACGCTGTCAAAATACTGGAATACAACAACCTATTCGCAACTACGACATACGAAGAAAGTGCCACCATTGCAGAGGGTATTGTGATAGACCAGGGAACAGCTCCCGGAACAAAGGTAAATGAGGGTTCAAGGATACCTCTCATAGTTTCATCCGGCAAAAATTCCCAGACTACTACCGCACCAACAACCGTCTCTCCCGATACTCATAAGACCGGCAAGGTCAATACCAAGGAAACAGACCTGAACGTCCGCAAAGGACCCTCCTCTTCGGATGACATCATCGGTACGCTCCCCAAAGACAGCACCGTCGAGATAGTCGGAACTGATGGAAACTGGTACAAGATAATCTACAAGAGCGGCTACGGCTATGTATCCAAGGATTATATAAAATTGCAGAACTGACAAAAAGGACGCCGTCAAGGCGTCCTTTTTCTTATTTCCATATTGCGAAGAACTGTTCAACATCGTAGGCTATCTCCGGGAAGTCCCAGTGTCCGTCAGTGAAACGGAACAGGTGGTTGACATCCTGGACTCCGGCGATGAAGAGCGTCCACACCAGAGAGAAGCACATGAATATCCTTACCAGCTTTCTGACCTGCTGATTGCCGTTTTTAGCATAGAGCAGGAATATTACTGCAAAGGCTCCGAGCAGTGACTGCCATGCAAAGTCTGCCATATAGCGTACTGCATAGCCGCTCTCCCAAACCGAGGCGATTATCACAAAGGGTATCACCACGCAGGGTATGCCGATATAGGCCGCTTTGCTGAGCCTTGTCCTGCGGTCCGGGAACTTCCTGAGCGCTCTGCCTGCAAGGAAATATGCGAACATTGGCAGTGCAAGGAAGAAGAGTCCGGAGGAGTTCATCGTGGAGTCGAAGTCCTCATAGAAGAATCCTCCAACGTTCATGAACTGGAATCTTGTTGAAACTATTGGGTACACCGGTGTTATGACCGGAGTATTGAACAGGTAGTTATATAATGCTATCAGCGAGAGCTGCCAGTGGAACTGGGTCCTGGTGAAGTCGTTGATAGTCAGTGAGTACTGTATGCCGAACTCAAAGGGAGAGCCGAAACGGTCGTAGTTGTACCACATCTGACAAAGTCCGAGGCAGGCCATAGGGACTATCGCACAGAGCAGATACCTTACTCCGGCTGCATTGAACAGCTTGGTGTCCTTCCTGTGTCCCTTTCTTCCGGCGGCTCTGGGAAGTGCCGCTAACATAAATGCTGCTGCACAGATGCAGTAGAGCACCAGTGTAGGACGGGAAAGGACCGCAACTGCAAAGAGCAGTGAGGATATGGCAGTTTTCACCAGGGAAGGACGCTCCTTGCCGATAACTCCCGAAGAGAGCAGAAAGTATACCGCCCAGGTCAAAGCTGCGAATCCGGCAGCTATAGCCACCTCGTAGAACAGCGGACGTCCTACGCTGAACCAGATGCCGCTGACGGTCTGGAGTATCACAAGTGCTATTATCACGAATCCGGCCGGAGCCTCCGGGAAGTATTTCTCTATGTACTTCATGAACAGGCAGCTCAGTCCGATGATACCTATGACCGCAAACAGCATTATTGCAGCCGCATCGGGGAGAAAATAGCCTGTCATAAGGTGATATGGCATGAACACCAGTATTACCGGAGCTATGCCATAGTAGGAGTAGTAATGTCCGTTGTAATATACATGGTCCCAGCGTATGTCAAGTCCCTGTGACTCCCTCAGCCGGCGGTCATAGGGGTCATCGAAGGCTTTCAGCTCCTCGGCAGGCTCCTCCAGAAGGCTGGTGCTGCCGTGCTCAAAGGCTTCAACAAGCTCCTGGGACATCTGATTGCCGGTCTCCTGTTTCAGGACGTCTGACCATTTCTGGTCGCAGAGCTTATATGTTGATGCTCCTATCGCCGCAGCGCAGGCTATGAGAGTTATGCAGGCAGCCGATATGCGGCAGAGCTTCTTTGTCCGGCTGTAGCCAAGCTGGAGCGTCCGGCCGTTTATGACCGAGTGTATAAAGCATACCAGCGTTACTATCAGCAGGAAACGCAGCCAGGAAATATCCATCGGCGGCGGTGAATTCAGCGATATGCTGCGGATGTACACTATTCCGTTATTCATGGGGACTATCCTTATCCTCAGGTTGCTGACCTTGCCGGAAAGCTGAAGGTCTGCGAATTGTGAGCCCCACCTGTTCATCGAGACCTTTGTATTGGCAACATCCACTCTGTAAACTGAGGTCTGTGTCTCGTCCATGGCATCAACGTACATCATGGCACCTCTGGTGCCGCCGTCGAAGGAAAGGTCAACAAAAACATTGGCTACCTCTTCATTTATGCCTTCAAGGGTGAACTCCACTCCGTTGGAGCCGAAAACAGCTATATCGTCGTTCTTTTCCCGGTATCTGACACCGGAATCAGCAGCGAATCTTGCAGCTTTGAACTCCATTGCAGGATAATTCCCGCCCCAGAGCCTGTAGACCGGCAGATTGAACAGCGTTACCTCCAGCACTGCGGCTGTCATCATAGTCTTTACTGCCAGTGAAAACAGCGGATGTCTGCGGCTTTTGCAGACCTCGCAGAGCAGAAAAGAGACTCCTGTGACAAGTCCAAGGAAGAGGAAAGCTCCACGATAAACTCCGAACTTGATAAGTCCGATACCGTCGGATATGCCTACAACAGCAAGGAACACAGTTATCCCCCTGACAAGACTGCCGAGGGTCTTTTCATTTGCCGTCAGCTTTCTTCGCTTGACAGCAGCATTTATCTCACGCAAAAAAACGGCATCAGCAGCCGTCGTGACTATCAGCATAGTCAGAAATAGTGCAGTATTCATCAATTCCCTCCATATGATACATATAATCCTATTATAGTATATCAGCAGCATTTTGTCAACCGATACACAAGCTGCTCCCCGGAGCATTTTTCTCTTGTATCTCAGGGGAGCGGCTGAACAGTCAGTCCTTTATTTCTCCGGACTTCAGTCTCTTTATGTACGAAGCGGTCTCCGCAGAGACTACTCCGGAAAGCAGTATCAGTGCGATAACGTTAGGTATGGCCATAAGTCCGTTGAATATGTCTGCCAGTATCCATACTATGCCCACAGTCAGGTAAGGACCGGCAAAAATTGCGATAACGTACACTATGCGGTATATCTTTGCTATCACATGATTTGAGCCTGTCAGGTAGGAAAGGCAGCGCTCGGAGTAGTAGTTCCAGCCAAGTATGGTGGTAAATGCAAATACAGTCAGGCAGACCATGAGTATGAATGCAGAAACACGCTCAGGGAAGGGCAGTCCGTAGCTGAAAGCGTCATTGGTTATGGAGACGCCCTCCAGCCCCTCCTTCTCGTGACTTCCTGCCATTACTATGGAAAGTCCTGTCATGGTGCAGACGATTATAGTGTCGATGAATGTGCCTGTCATGGTAACGAGTCCCTGTCTTACAGGCTCCTTTGTCTTAGCGGCTGCGGCTGCGATAGGTGCAGAGCCGAGTCCGGCCTCGTTGGAGAAGATGCCTCTTGCAACTCCGCTCTTCATGGATACGGATACTACTGCCCAGCCTGCTGCTCCGCCTGCTATGGGACGAAGTCCGAAGGCACTGCTTACTATCTCTGCTACAGCGGCAGGTATCTCAGTTATGTGGCATACTATTATTATAAGGCAGCTCGATATGTAAAGGACTATCATGGCAGGTACTATGACCTGTGAAACCGTGGCAATACGCTTGATGCCGCCGATTATGATGAGTGCAGCAAATAGAGTGATGAGAGCTCCGGAAATAATGGTGGTGAGCGTATACTCCCTGCCGATGATAGACAACGTATTCACTCTGTCCGGGTCAAAGAAGTCATTTGCTGCGGAGGTTATGCCGTTTATCTGGGTTATGGTACCTATTCCCATAACTCCGGCAAGAAGTCCGAATACAGCAAAGAACTTAGCCAGCCACTTCCACTTCGGTCCCAGTCCGTTTTCGATGTAGTAGAATGGTCCTCCCAGGATATTTCCCCTGCCGTCAGTAACACGGTACTTTACAGCAAGAAGGCCTTCTGCGTATTTGGTAGCCATTCCGAAGAATGCGGCGACTTCCATCCAGAAGAGCGCTCCGGCTCCTCCGGCAGCAAGAGCAGTGGCAACTCCTACGATATTTCCAGTACCGACTGTTGCAGAAAGCGCTGTACACAGGGCAGCGAAGCCTGAGACCTCACCGTGTCCCTCCTCTTCCTCCTTCAGCATATACTTCAGAGCCTTGCCCAGCTTGTGGACCTGCAATCCACGGAGCCTTACTGTCAGAAGTACTCCGCAGGCAAAGATGAGTACTATGAGAGGAATGCCCCATAGCTGCTCGTCAATGACCGATACTATATTTTCAAAACTCTCCATTATGATACTCCTTGTCAACAAAAAAATGTCATTAACATCATACCGCATAAGCTGAACATTACGGCATGAGCGCCCGATATGCAGTAAACAGCTCCATGGTCTGAGCATCTGCAAGGGCACTGGAATATTATACCACATCTCCCGGAAAATAGCAATAGATAATTTTTTAACAACCTTATTGACATTGCTGCTCGAATGTGATAAAATTTATACATACTTTAAGGCAACACCGCACAAAGACCGCCTGACGTCTTTGTACTGAATCTGCTTGGATATTTTCCGTTATCTTGCACAGAAATCCCTTGACATACGTCAGTATGCCTGCGGAATTTCTATAC
>ODAI010539429.1_pt1 | contig 20668 bp, 13 predicted proteins | sample 1539321 | NCBI WGS metagenome assembly ODAI01 (sample SAMN02144231, study PRJEB22623) | gut metagenome | biome: sheep rumen | host: Ovis aries | place: New Zealand
CCCGTTTCCACCTTCTCGCGTGAGGACTACCGCAACAAACTGCTCAAAATCGTGTGCGAGTACAATGGGGCTTACATTTTAAGGACCATCGTTCACGATCGAGGACTTTACTGGCTCAAGTTCAACCACGGCAAAAGCCAGGATTTCCTTTACATGAAGAAAGACGGTTCCATGGAGAAGCCCCAATATTTATGCAGTTTCATCGACACCCTCGGCTACCGTGCCTGCCAATCGCAATGGATGAAAATCCAAAACGAATACCATCAGGCGATGGCGGAAAACTTCACCCTCGAGTCCAACTATGTGGAAAATGACGACGAGGACGAAGAAAGCATAGTTTCCAAGAGCATCAAAAAAGCGGAACGAGGAAGTCCTGGCATCGACCTCATCAACGAAGGAGCTTGGGACGGAAATCTGGTTCGCCTGGCTGAAACCCCAACCTTGCTTGGATTGATACAATGGTATTGCTCCATGATGGCCAAAAAGGAACTCCAGATTGTCCCCTTGAAAACCAACGGCATGCTTCAATTCGTCGGCCTCGACAACCGCGAAATCGTGGAAATCGGTCCCGACTTCAAGGTTGCGAAAAGGCAACCTTTGAAAATCACTTCTGGAGAAAAACAGTTCCAAAACGAGTTCCTCACCGACAAAGCCACGGGCAAAACCTACGGTCTGTTCGTGAAGGACGGGATGAGTTACATCGGCCTCTACGACCCAAAAGCGGGCACTGTCGGCATGGGACAAAAAGCCAGCAAAAAGATTTTTCCAAGGGTATTCAAGGTGCATGGTGGCTATGCCTACAGCGTGTTTTTCGACTCGGGGAGCAATCGAGGCACAATCAGTCGGGTGAAGGTGGATTGATTTTTCGCCACGATCCTCGTTTTTTTCCAGTTATTGCAAAATTGAGGAGTTTTCTCCTCATTCGGGTTGTTTTTTTCTTGCTTTCTTTGCAGCGTGAAATACAATTAAAAACAACCTATTCATTAACCTCAAAATCATCAAAGCAATGAAAAAATCAATTTCAAGCATCGCCATCATGGCAGTGGCCATTTGCATGGCATCTTGTGGAAACAAGAGTGAATTCACCACTTACAACAACGAAAAGCACGGCTATTCTGTTGATGTGCCAAGTTGGATGACGCGCAAAGACCCCACGATTGGAAACGACGGAGACGGCACCATCTTCCTAAGCAACCCCAAAGACATGTGGGACATTAACCGCATCGACATTGGCGGAGGTTCAGACGGGAACTGGATGGGCGAAGAGTGGACTCCGGAGAACGTGAAGAAAAAATACGAATCAGAGATCGAAGAATACAACGACTTGATTGAACATGAGTGTGGCGACAATTACTATTCGTATGTCCGCAAAGACCAGGAAGATGAATATTTCACGAGGTACAAGCGAGTGTTCAAGGGAAAGAAGGATGCCAGGGTTACGATCTCCCATTATGCCGACAAGGAAGACAAACTGGGGGGCGACGTGGCCAAGCACATCTTCAACTCCATCACCATCAAATAATCAGACACAAGTAAGAGACAGGTGAAGACTATCGTAACCATCATTGCCCTATGCCTGTGTGCCCTCTGCGGCGCACAGGCACAGAGCCTTCGGGACAACTACCGCTTCGAGGCCTCGTTGGACCTGCCTACGGACGACGGACGCTTTGCCGGCATCATCGTGCAAGGCTTCGTGGACGACGACGACAGCCCCGCCTTCGAGTGTGTACACGAACTGGTGGAATGGGCAGAGCCTGACGAGATGACCGAAAGCCGACTCCACACCTATTTAGACATTAATTTCGACGGTCACAACGACTTGGTCATCTACCTCGGATTCAATGCCATGGGGCGCGTGGCCGAGTATTATGCCGCCTACGTCTGGAATCCACAAGGCCATGTTTACGAGGAGGTAGAGGGTTACGACGGCCTCGCAAACCCCGAACCGAACCCCGACAGCCAAACCATCACCAGCATCGAGCGCACCAACATCAACGAAATAACCACGCGCACCTACGCTTGGAACGGCGGCAAGCTGGAACTCGTCAAGGAAAAAAAGGAGAAAATCTATGACGAAGAGGAATAAAGACGCGCTTTCCGCGTTTGTTAAACACAAAAACCTAAACATGAAAAAGACATTTTTTATAGCCGCAATGATAGCCTTGACCGCTTGCGGCGGCAACACCGTAAACAAGCCGGCGGAAACGACCGCCACTACCCCAACGGAGCAAAAACAAGGCATCGAAGCCATCGAGGACGGCTGGCGCAAAACGCCCATCAAGGTCAATAACGGAGGCGACAACCCCACTGTGATGCAACTGCTGAAGGCGTTCAACGCCGTTTGGCCGACCTCCGCCGCCAACACCATCATCGCCACGGCGGGCGACAAGGACTTTTTCGTGGATGAATGGTACGAGGGCGAAAGTCCAGTGTTTGTGGACAACGTGGACTACTGCTGCGCGTGGTACAACCACGGCGACACCGGCAACCAAAACATAGAAGCCCGTACCTATCAGCGCGAAGACGGCCACACGCTGTTCGCCGTCCGCGTAGAAGAAAACAACCCCGAGCATCGGCTTTTCTGCTGCTTCTACGACTATTATCCCGCAACGCAAACGATAATGCCCGAAGACGAGCCTTACAAAGACCTGAAGCGCAAGTGGCAGAACTCATTTTTCAACTACTATTTGGGCGAAAAATTCGACCAAACCGTGATTGTGGAGGAAGTGTCGCGCAACGACGAAGGCTCCTGCTTTCACCATTACGCATGGAACGGCATGAAGCACGAGTTCCACCATTCCGGAGAAGAGAGCTACGATCCAGAGACGGATTACGAAGACGAAACCCACGATGAAATAGAGGTCGCGCCCGACGAATACTGGACAGAGGAAGCCGTTGCCGCAAGGATAAAGGAGTACTTCGAAGCCGTGAACCGTACTTTCGCGGAAGGCTCGACGCTGGAACCTTTAGACCTTGACGAGCATTTCTACACGATTTATTGGAACGAGGTGTATTTGGCTGTGCTCGCCAAAGACAACGCCCAGGAATCGGCTGAAAAAATGTTTTTCGTGGACGACAACCACTGGACAGGAGGACTTGAGCCGCCTATTGTTGTGGAAAACATCGATGTGAAACTGCTGACGGGCAACACGGCGGAAGCCACGGTCGCGCTGGCAGAGAAACAAAGCGGCTTTCGGAAGAAAGTCAACCTCTCCCTTGATTATCAGCGTGGCATGTGGTGCATCAACAACTGGTTCGAAGAAAGCCACGATTACGATTATTCGGGAAGCATCTTGGACATGATGGAAAAATATGCTGGTTACTAAAACTTTATGGATATGAAAAAGACAGTATTGGCAATTTTGATGCTCTGCGCCGCCGTTGTCGCGCAGGCACAAGTTTCGGAAAGCGGCAACTGGTATGACGGCGACCTCTGCTATTCCGCCAAAAACATGGCCGGCGGCAAAGTGCTGTTGAACGCTACGGCTGAGGGCGAGGAATTGGAGTTCATGCTCGTCCCCGTGGCGGGCAAAAAAGACACCTACACCGTCGCCGACGGGCCAAACGACTACCTCAACTTGTTCGAAAACATCGCCACCGTGCGCCACCAAAAGCGCGAAGGTTTGGACGTGCTCTGCTTCTACGACAGCGACAACCTGCTGCAAACCGTGATGTCGAACGAGACCGAATGGGACGCACAAAAGCTCAACATCGCGAGGTTCAAGGAGCAAATCGTGGGCAAATATGAGCAGAAAGGCGGACCTGGGGAACTTATCATCGAATGGGACAAGGTCGTTGACAATTCCGTGCCGGCCGACTACGAGGTGGAAACATTCAACGGCATGGTGTCAGGCTACATCACTATCACCCCCGAGGTCGCGGAACGCGGCCACCGACTGCAGGGCACCTGGGAAATCGTTTTCACCTTGGACGGACTCGTTCTTTACAGCCTCACTTTAAACGAGGACTACGGTGCCGGATTCTGGCAGCGCGACGGCGTCAACCAGATCGAGTTCCACAAATCGAATCCCGATGAGAGCCGCTTCGCCTATGCCGGCGCCATCCTGCTCAACGACAGGCGATTCCGCTGGATGAGCGGTTCGACGCTACGCATCATGCGCAACGAAATCATGGCGCGACACGGCTACCGTTTCCAGTCGAAGGACTTGCAAGAGTATTTTTCCAGTATGCCTTGGTACAAGCCCGCCGCTTCCAACGACGAGGTCAAGCTCAGCTTCGTCGAGCAACTGAACGTCGAGCTTATCAAAGCCGTGGAAAACGACCCCTATCACGACGACTATGTGACGGAGCCGCAACAATGAAACAAAAGCCTCAAACCGCGTCCGCCATTAAGTCTTTCCGCCCGATGAGGCTGAAAATGCTGATGTCGTTGTCTTCATTGAGAATACGCAAACTGCGGAGAATCTCGTTCAGCGTTGAACCGCTGGTGGCCACATCGTCAATGATGAGGACATTCTGCTGCCGAATGGTGGCGCACAACTCCTCGTCGGCTTGGGTTGCAAACTTCAAAAACTGCATCATGTAAGGGCGAAAACGGCTCTTTTTCACATCCTTGGCGATGGTGAAGTAGTCCTTTTGATGAATCAGGTCAAGCATCTGCCCTATGGACTGTTTCACTTCGGCTTTTTGGGCTTCGGTGTAACGCGGCCTGCCGTTTTCAAGCACATCCTCAAGGTATTGTTGCTCAAAGGCATCCATGTCGAACGAAATGTTTGCTGGCAAAGCTTTGACCAACTCCATCTTCCGAAGTGTCGGCTGGGCAAAACGGTAAATATAGCGTAGCATATACTGGTTCACCTTGCTTGACGACTCGGGCATCACAACAAGGTTGTAATCGTAGAGGTTGATTTTGCGATTCAGGTTGTCCACTGCCCGCTTGATGAATTGGGTCAGCTCGGGATTGTCTTGCAGCTGCTCGGAAAATTTGACGTACTTGATGAAGGCTGAACGCAAGTTGCTGTCCACCTGCTCAGAAAACTCATAGCCATAGTAGAAGCACCTGCCAAAGGCCTCCACCTGATAGCCTTCGCCCGTTAAGCTGACGAGGTCGTCTCCGCCGTCATGCTCAAAGTCGAAAATGAATCTCTGTCCGTTATCGTCAAAGGTTACTCCCATTTCATTATTAATCTTCCAATGCGCAAAAATAAACAAATTCCTAATCCCAGCCAGTTTTTGGAATGATTTTTGTGAGTCGCAGGTTGAAATAATTCACTACCTTTGCGGCATGAAAACCCTATTCAAACTCAGATACGACAGCCGCTGGGGCGAGGAATTGTTTCTCACGGGAAACAGCGCAGAATTAGGCAATTGGAACACGGAAAAGGCCATTCCGATGGAATATGTTGGGCCAGGGATTTGGTCGGTGGAAACCGACGTAACGCCAATGGCCGAATACAAATATTTCATCCGCGAAAACGGCCAAATCCGTTGGGAGAACGGCCCCAATCGCATCCTGCCAGAAGGCCAAGACCGCGTTTGGGATTGGTTTGGTCTCACCGAAAGGCAGACGATGCGCGGCGTGGCCGTACCGCTGTTCAGCCTGTGCACGGAAAATGATTTCGGTATCGGTGAGTTTGCCGACTTGCCGAAATTAGGCGATTGGTGCTTAGCCAACGGCTTGAAAATCATCCAAATCCTTCCCATCAACGACACGACATTACATTACGACTGGCGCGATTCGTATCCGTACAATGCCATTTCAGCCTTTGCGCTGAACCCGATTTATCTGAACCTGCAAAAATTGGGCATTGAGGTCGATGTCAATTTTAGGGTTTATCGAAACAGGCTCAACAATTTGGATTATGTTGAATACCCCAAAGTGCTGAAAACAAAATGGAGGTATTTCAAAAAAGCTTTCGCAAAACAATGGGACGCTTTGAAAGAAACCGCTGATTTCCAGCAATTTCTCAAAGAAAACGAAGACTGGCTCCATGACTACGCCCAATTTTGCGCCGAACGCGACGGCAACGGCACCGAAATCCACCTTTTCCTGCAATACCACTGCGACAAGCAGCTGCGCGAGGCCGTCCGTGCCTTGCACGGCAAAGGCCTGCTGCTGAAAGGCGACATCCCCATCGGGGTGAATCCCAAAGGCGTTGACGTAAAATCGCATCCCGAACTGTTCAACCTCGATGTGCAAGTGGGTGCGCCGCCCGACGACTTTGCCTATGAGGGACAGAATTGGGGTTTCCCGTCCTACAATTGGGAAGCAATGGCGAAGGACAACTACGCCTGGTGGCGTCGTCGCCTGCAAGTGATGGCCCGCTATTTCGACGCCTACCGCATCGACCATATCTTGGGCTTTTTCCGCATTTGGGAAATACCGAAAGGCGAAAGGACAGGACTTCGAGGGCATTTCAGCCCTGCCCTGCCATTGAGCGTGGAAGAAATTGAACGCCAAGGCTTCCGCTTTGTCAAATTAAGACATGCAACAAGAGAAAGGGACACGCTTTTTGTCGCCGACCCGAACGAGAGCGGAAAATACCATCCGCGCATCTGCCTGCAATGGACCAGAACCTATGAAAAGCTCAACGATGAACAAAAAGATGCCATCGACCGCATCTATGAGGACTTCTACTACCACCGCCACAACGAGTTTTGGAAACAGAAAGCTTTGGAAAAACTGCCGGCTCTAATCGATGCAACCCCAATGATCGCCTGCGGCGAGGACCTCGGCATGATTCCCGCCTGTGTGCCTGAAGTGATGCAACAGTTGGGCATCATGAGCCTTGAGGTGCAGCGGATGCCCAAAGTGTTCGGTCACGCTTTTGTGCACACCGAAGACCTGCCCGAAAACTGCGTCTATACCACCGGCACTCACGACATGCCCACCCTGCGAGGCTGGTTAGCCGAAGACCGCGTGCGCACCCGCCAGTTCCTCGACAGCCTCGATCTCGACGACCGAAAAATCACTGGCAAGACAATCAAAAGAATCCTGGAAAAGCATTGCGACAGCCCATCGAAATGGAACATCTACCCGCTGCAAGACCTTTTGGACACAAATGAAAAGATTTGGTCGCCCGACCCTGCGGACGACCAAATCAATGTTCCGTCTGATGCGAAAAACCAGTGGAAATGGCGAATGAAACTAATTCTAGAGGATATCTGAATGGCAACTCGCATTCGATGAGGCCGAATACGACAATCGTGTCATGTTAATCATAGCTGAGACACGATGAGTTGCTGCAATTCAAGGAATTCCGCCTCGGTGAGATGTAAATGCTCCTTTTTGAAGTCCATGTCGCCCTCTTTCGAGATGGGGATGAGGTGGATGTGCGCGTGAGGCACTTCCAGTCCAATGACGGCCACGCCAATGCGCTTGCAAGGCACGGCTTTTTCGATGGCTTTGGCCACTTTCTTGGCGAAAACCATCATGTCTCCCAATTCATTGTCGTCCAAAGCAAAGATGTAATCAACCTCACGCTTGGGAATCACCAAAGTGTGGCCCTTCGCCACTGGGTTGATGTCGAGAAAGGCGAAGAATTGCTCGTTCTCGGCAATCTTGTAACAAGGAATCTCACCTTTCACTATTCTTGAGAAAATGGTAGCCATGGCGAATATGTTTTAGCGTGTGATTTCAAGAACTTCAAACTGCACTTTCCCTGCCGGCACCATGATTTCGGCTGTTTCGCCCACTTGCTTGCCGAGCAGACCTTTCCCGATGGGAGAATTGATGGAAATCTTGCCTTCCTTGAAGTTGGCTTCCTTTTCAGGCACGATGGAATAGGTCATCTCAAGGTTAGACTTGATGTTTTTTATCTTGACCGTAGAATAGAGCAGGACTTTGGAGGTATCCATCTTAGACTCGTCAAGAATACGAGCGTTGAAAACCAGGTCTTGAAGTTCAGCGATTTTGGCTTCTAGCAGGCCTTGTGCTTCCTTGGCGGCATCATATTCGGCATTCTCGGAGAGATCACCCTTGTCGCGGGCTTCCTGGATGGCCTGAACGATGCGTGGACGTTCCCGAAGAATCAGGTTGTCGAGTTCGTCTTTCAGTTTTTGCAACCCCTCTGGGGTAAAGTACTTGATTTCTGACATATCACTAATTATTTGATTCAAAACAAACTGCAAAAAAGAGACCCTTACCGAAATAAGGGTCTTCTTTTGCTTTGCGACTGCAAAGATACGAATTATTTCAATACCGCAAGCGTATCAGAAAATAATTCTTGCGCCAACGGAGTGCGTACCGTTGAAGGTGTAGGTGTCTCGGTAGGAGTAGTCGACGGCAATCTTCAAGCCGTTCTCGTCCTTGGAGAGCGGAGCCTGCACCGACAAGCCGGCACTCAAACCTCTGTTGAGGTTCATGCAGTCGTCGTTGTTCTCGACACCACCCTTGGCCCAAATGCCATTCTCGTAGGTATAGCCGGCACGGAGCATCAAGATGTCTTTCCAGCCATATTCCAAACCGAGGGTGACTTGGTCGTTGGTGAACGAATTGGAATTGAAGGTACCGGCAATCGTCAGACGGCTGGTTTCTCCAATATACCAGTCATAGGCAGCAGCGATGCTCAACTGAGTGGGCAATTCAAACTCATCGGCGCGTTGCACGATGGTGAACTGCTGCGAGGTGCCTTGGGTCAAGAAAGCCTTGAACGACAGGCCGTCGCCCGAGAACTTCATCGTGGGTCCGATGTTCTTCAGCGTAATGCCGAAGTGGACGTTGTCGAACGGGCCGGTGACGTACTGGATGCCAGCGTCGAGGGCGACGCCGGTGGCTCCCATGTTGCGTATCGACTCGCTGATGACTTTCAGGTTAAAGCCGCCGCTGATGCTGTTGGAGAACGATTTGGCGAAGGCCACGTTAATGTTCATCAGGTTGGGCTTGTACGTTCCGAGAGCATAGGGGTCGGGGTTTTCGGTGGTCGTGACTGGAATTTCTCCGATGGAGAAGTTCATGAACGACAAACCAAGCACCGACGACTCGCCCACGCGAACCAGCACGCCAGCAGAGGCGATGGAGATGCCGTTGTCCATGCCGGCAAGCCAAGTCGTATGAGTGAAGTTCAAGTCCAAGGTCTTGCAAGAGCTGATGCCAGCCACGTTGCCGAACATGGCGTCGAGGCCATGCACTTTTGACATTCCAGCATTGCCCCAGCCCGACGAGGCTGCCCACGGGTTGATGAGCAACTCGGCGGCACCGGCCTGGCCTGAACGGTCCTTATTACCCGCAAGGGCTTGAGGAGCATTCAGTCCCAATGTGATAAGGATGCCTAAAACGATATATCCAAATGATTTCTTCATGGTATTTACATTTTAATGGTTAGCAATTACATTGATTTAGAAAGTGTTCAGGTCAACCTTACGCATTGCGCCGAAGAACTTGATGACTCTTTCGCCGCCACTTGTCAAATCCTTGACATGGATCAAATAGAATCCACTGGCTATAGGCGTGTTGGCGAAGTTGGTGAGATCCCAGTTGATATTCGGGTCGCTGTTGTCCTTTCTGAACTGACGCACCTTCGTACCGCTCAACGTGTAGATGGTAACCACGCACTTTTGGGGCAGGTTCACAATCTTCACTCGGTTAGTCAGGGCGTTGCCTTCATAGGCTGAATAGGCATAGTAGGGATTCGGAACCACAGTGATGAGGTTGAGGTCCTCGTCCGTCTTCGCAGCATTGTTCTTTTCAGGAGTCATGCCCTCGATGGAGAATTCATACTTGGGATACAATTTGTTAATCATCAAATCGTTAGCCTCTTGTTGCAAGGAGGTGGTGGCATAGCCTGCTGCATAAGGCTTGGCCAGACGGATACGGATACGGCAGGCATTACCTTCAGGCAGCCATTCGGTGCCTTCAATACCCATAGGCATACCAACCCACATTGCCAAGCTGTAGAGGTTAATATTGATACCCTTTGCCACACCTGCGTTCTGGTTTTGTGCATAGTTCATGGTGTTGTACAACAGACGGCCACCGTCGTAAGCAAAGTTCTTCACATCCTTGTATTGTGAGGTGGCAGGCATAACGATGGAGTCCATACGCCAGATATAGACGAAGTGTTTACCACCCATGACCGGGTCGTCATCAACACCATAGCCACGAACCACGGCAGGATCCATCAGTTGGGCCAGATCGCCATAGGCACTCGCGCCTTCGACAGTGGTCTTGAGCAACTTGGCAGGGTTGAAGATCATGTCGCGGCCATTCATGTCCTCGAGGAAGGAGTCTTCACCGAAGGCAACATTCAGGCGGGTACCCGATTCCACGTCAATGACATAGCCGGGGAACCAACCCATGCCTTGCGGGGCGATAAAGTCGGGATCCGACTCCACGTTGCTGGCTTCACGCTCGTTATAGTCGCCTTCGCGCGAGCGGCCCTTCTTGTCAACGGAAGCGTGCTTGCGGAGGAAGAAGCGCTCGGCATTGCCTTCGGAAAGCTTCTTGTCCATGCACATTTCGATGACGGGGCAACGGGTCCAAAGATTGGTGTCGGCGGTGAACACGATATCAACGCTAGCTGTGTGCATAAAGAAATCGTTGTTACGCGAACCACTATAGACGGGGCCAGGATTCCACGAACCACCTTGACCGTGAGCTGAGCTAAGCAGATAAGGAGCCCATGTTCCGTTGGCAATCTTCTCATAGTTTTGTCCGGGGTCCCAAGGTCTGTTCAGACCGTTACCCTGTGTGGCAGACGACATGCTGTAGTCGTTGTAGCCGGAGTTCTCCAACGAATAGTACGTTCCAGAACGGATCCAGTCGATGACCGTGCCGGGAAGGTCCACGTCGCGGATACCATCGAGCCATGGATTGCTCGGATCCTCAAATTCGATGGAAGAGGTGATGACACCATTGTTGGTGGCAACAACACTATAGGTATCCTTAAACTTCATCGATCCGTCAACATCGGTACCGTCTTCGATCTTACCGACCCAAATGCTACCAATGTCAAACGGTTGATTGATATTGATGGAGATACCACGGTCGATGAACATCTTTTCGTCGCCATAAATCGTGGTGGTGTCGCTCTGGAACACCTCACCGGTTTCAACATCCTTCAGGAACCAGTGCGAAGCAAAACGCTGGGCCGAGTCGCCGAAGATTTCGTTGTCGCCAGTGATGTTGTGCGTATAGTGCGACCACAGGGAGTCGAACCAAAGCTCATATTTTGCCGACTTGACATTGAGCGGGTCAATGACCTTCACGTTGAGCGGACCGTAGCCAGCCTCATAGTTCGGATGATATGAAATCGGATAGTTGGGGCTACCAAGCTTGTTGAGCGGCAAGCCTAAGGTCGTGTCATAAGCGGCCATGGGTTTGCTCAGGATTTCATCAACGGTTTCCTTGGTCATTTCGAGTTCGTTACCACCGTTGCCAATACCCACGATACGGGTGATGGCCGGTTGGTCGCCATAGGTGCATTGCAACACGGTGCCGTCCACAATCTTGTGGGGGATGGCAGAATAGCATTGGATGTTCTTACGGCCTTCGAGATAAGGCTTCTTTTGACCGAGGAGACCATCAGCATCGTCTTGCGAATAGGGAGCATAGTTGTTGTAGGCATAGGCCACAGCCATGTAGTAGTAGGTCTTGTGGTTGACCAGCGACGGGTTGTCGCCCGTGGCAAACTTGTCATCCTTAATGACAAAGCTGTGGGTGATGCCGGCATCGCCGCCTTCCACCTTCAGGGCAGGCACGTTGGCTTGGAGCGATTCGTCGTACTCATAGTTCAACAGGCGGTTCACACCGTTTCTGATGTCGCATTGGAACACGAGACGAGCCTTGTCGTTGTTGTTCAACTCGTCGGCACCAACTTCGGCGTTGGCAAGCTGATACACCTTATAGCCTTCGAAGCGATAGTATCTGTCATAGGTAATCTCGATCTTATCTTCTGTTTCGGTCACTTCAACGACGGTATCACCATGAGGAGTGATGACCTCTGTTGAGTCTTTATGAATCTCAGTGATGACTCTTCCACTCGGAATTTCCGGGTCGATTTCGATGTAACCTTCCTTGTAGTTGTTGGAGAGAGCGGTATTCGACAAGTAGATGATAAGTTGTTGGTCGAGTTCGCGGATGGTCAGGTCGGGAGCGTTGGGGCCGTCGATGACCTTGAAGCAGTTGTCGAACAGGGCTTGGCACTTGTCATCAACCACGCGGAGCAGTTCCACTGAAGCCCAGGCACCGCCAGAGGTGGCACGAGCCCACGGCACACCGAAGGTGATGTAGTTCACAGCACCAGGTTGCAGGGTGAAGGGACCAGCAGATTGCATGAAACGGCGGTCGTTTGGTGCGTTGCCGGAGGACTCTTCCGACCAATAGCGGCCGTTCTCGTTGTAACCACCATTGGGCTTGATACCGTTGGTACCCCAGTTCCACGGGTCGGAATCGCCGGGGAACATGAAGTCACATTCAGGACCCACCACGTCGGAACCCGACAAGGCATTGCCGCCATAACGCATCTTGGCACCGTTTTTCCAGATACCGCGAAGGTAATTGTAATATTGCGGGGCGGTTTTCGGGTCGCCGTTGTCGGCATCGCTGTTGTTGTGATACACGAAGCGGCGCATACCGAAACGCTCGTCATCGACGATGCCGTTGCCGAAGTTCACGCCGTTGATGCTTTCGTCGCGAATTTGTTCATATCCCGTAGTGTCAGGAACGAAGATGGAGTCGCCAGTAACAGGGTCGAGTCCAGTGAAATGGTTTTCGATAACATAATTGTATTTCGGGTTGTCGATTCCGTCGGGATCCATATAGGGGCCTTGGAAGAAGTCGATACCAATCGCGGGAGGTTGGCTACCGTAGGCTTCGGGTTCACCGTTACCGTCGGTCGAGGAACCGTTGTAACCGTAACCGAGACCACGGCCGACGTCGCAGCCTACATAGTCGTCCCAGCCATAACCGAGGTCCACGTCGGTCCAAGGCGAGAAGTAGGTTCCCGTCAAGGTGTAGGTGGAGCGGTTGATGATTTCGTAGCTATAGAACGTCATGTTGTTGATTTCGTCGTTGGTGGCAAAGGCGAAAGCCTGTGCACGCACTTCGATACCGATGGCCTGACCGTTGGATTCGGTGTGGGAGGCACCTTTATCATTGAAAATCCACCAAAGGGTTTGGTCGCCTTTCAGCACTTGGTCGGCGAGCAGCGAACCGTGAACGGTGCCCTTGTATTCTTCTTCCATGGTCGGAATCTTCGTGTGGCAGAGTTCGTTGTCGATGTCGTAGTAAGGATAGTCGCCTTGGGTGGGGTCGTAACTACCGTCGCCGTCGGCATCGTAGAAGGGAGCCAGATAGTAGCTGATGCCTTCCGGGTCGAGTTGGTCGGGGTGAGCGGGCCAATTCTTGATGATGGTGGGGATATAGCTTTCATCGATATGTCCGTCGGCGTCGGCATGTGAGAGGAACTCGTCCACTTCGGCGCGGGTAATCTTGAAAATCTTGTCCCACTTGGCGCAAGTGGCGTCGGTGATAGAGGCGGTGCCGTCCACAGTCAGAGGACCGGTCCAGTAGTCGTTACCGACTTGGCGGAAACGCAGGGCGGCGCACTTGAGTTGTTGGTTAACGTCCACACCGGCGATCCAAAGGGAACCGGCGAACAAAGAGGTGGCCGAACCATTGGCGGGGATGTAATACTTGGAACCTGTTCCAGCGGGAAGGTCCCACCACATATCGCCGCCAGCGTTGATACGTGTTTTCACATTGTTGATGTCCAGCCATTCGAAAGCTGCGGAGGGCGAACATCCGGCTGCGGTCTGGGCACGTTGGCCTTTTGCGGCATCTTCATACCTATAGACTTCAGCCTTTCCAGGAATCACAGCGGCCACGATGAGCATCGCTGAGAACAATAATCTAACTATATTCTTCATAATATTGGTGATTTTTCGTTATGAATGATTTAGAAGTTGATGCTCATACCAATTCTGATTTGGCGCGGCATGGAATAGTTGCCACCAGCATTGACAAAGAGTTCATACATTTGGATGTAGGCCTGCGGGTCAATCTGGCTTTGGATTTCACGTTGCCACTCGGGAGCGGAGAGATAGCCGTCGTCGTTGGGGTTACCTGTGGCGGCATACACATTCTTGATGTTCTTCGAGTTCAGGAGGTTCAAAACTTGGAGATAGACGTTCACGAAGGCATCGCGGCCCGCCTTGCCTTCCTTCTTGCCGAAGGTGAAGTCGAAGTCCTTGTCAACGCGCAGGTCGAAACGGAAGGAGGCCGGGATTCTGGAACCGTTGTAGGTACCTTCAAGCAGGTTGTTGCCGCCCGAGAGGGGTGACGAAACCGTGCGTGAAGCCGTGAACGGGGTACCCGAACCGCCGTTGATTGTCAAGGCGAAACCAGTGTTGGAGAGCACTTGGATGGGCGACTTGCCGTCCTTACGGTTGATGACGGGACCATCATAGTTCTTGCCCGAGCCGAAACGATAGTCAAGCATCAGGTTGAAGCTGTGACGACGGTCGGCATTGGTCGGGAAGGTCGATCTCAAGTTAGGCACACCGGCAGCGATCAGGGCCGAAGCCGTGGAGGTCGAAGAACCGGTCATGCTGGCAAACTGCAAAGTGTAGCTGGCACGGATACGGGCGTTCTTCGTACGACGCATGTCGTAGCTGGCGGTCAAACCTTTGACGGTACCAAAGTCGAGGTTGCTGAAGGAGTTGTATGACTTGGGGAAGGCACCGTTGAAACGGTACATCTGAATCATGTTACGCAACTCGTGGTAGTAACCCGAAATGGTCAGCGACGAGGTGTTGGTCACTTTCTGGGTGAAACCGAGTTCATACTCGATGGTTTGAGCAGGTCTCAGGTTGGGGTTGGCGATGGCACCCGAAATGTCGTTGAAGTTGTAGTAATACAGCGGGCTGCAGTAGAACGAACTCGAAGGACGCTGGGTCAGCACGTCGTAGTGGGCGAAGAACAAGGCTTCGTCGGAGATGGGGAACGAGAAGGAGATACGGGGCATGACGCTCCAAGCGGGGTCATAGTCCTTGAACGAATTCATATCAACTCTCTGTTGGTCCTTGTTTTTCAGCCAAGGAGTGGAACCACCGACACCGATGTTGAACACCGACGGGTCGCTGACTTCCCTACCTTCTTCATTATACCATGTGTTGCCGTTACGATAGGCCACAACTGCGGTCTTTTCGTTGATGTTATTGACATAAATGGCGTAATCGTTGCCGATGTTGTCCGGGATGTTAATCGGGGCGTTGTCCACAAGGTGGTCAGCTCCGTTCTTGATGTCGCCGACGGTATAGTAGTCGTAAAGGACAAACGGGTCCTTCAGCACGTCTTGGTTGGCATCGAAGCGGTCCACACGGACACCGATATTGAAGATCAGGTCTTTGAAGGCGAACTTGTCTTGGATGTAGCCGGCCATGTAGATAGGCTGTTGGGCACCAATCGGACGAGTCAGGATGCCGTCGGAGTCGGTTTCGTTGAAGAAGTTGGAGAGTGACGGGCGCTCGGTGAGGCCGTACTTTCTGCTGCCGTCGTAGGTATAGCCGTAGTAGTAAACGTAATTGTTGCCGTCACGCGTCAGTTCGTCGGCGGCAAACATACCGAGATTGAGGCCACCATTGACGGTGCCGGTCTTCAACTTGCCATTGGCATCGTAATACTTGATGGTGTTGTTGTTGAAGTCATAAGTATCGATCAGGATGTATTCGAGGCCATCCACCGGCAGGCCCATGGCACGACGCAAGCGGGCGTCGAAGGTGTATTGGGCGTTGGCATCATACTTTCTGTTGTACATGATGGTGTCAACGTAACCGTCGTGGCTGGTGGCATACGGGTTTGCCATATCAAGTTCCATGATGTGGAAGTTGGTCAAGTCGCGCATCAGCGTCCAGTAGTTTGAGGAGAAACTCATGGCGGCGTTGTTTTGCTGCTCATATTGGAAGCCCAACTTGATTTCATGGCTGTTGTCGCCGCGGCCGATGGTCATGGAGCCGTTCACGTTCACTGCGATTTGGTCTTCCACCGTTTTGCCATAGCTGGTTTGGATGGTGCCAGGCACAGCATACATGCTGTAGGCTGAGTTCGGCGAGATGCCGTTGATCAAACCGTTGTTGAGGCGGATGTTGTCCATGTTATTGTAGTAGCCAGGAGCTCCATAGGGTGCATAAAGGTCATAGTAGTTTTCGACATACTTGGCCAGCAGGGGATTGAAGTCGTAGGAAGGACGTTCATAGCTGACGAGGGTGTCGTAATAGTTGTTCATCACCCAAACGTTGTTGAAGCTCTGGTAGTGGTTGCCGTCCACAAGCACCGAGTCGATGGTGTTCTGCGAGAACATGAAGTTAGGAGCCTTGTGGGTAGTGAACTTGCCGAGATTGCTATAGGCAAAGATGTTGTCCCAGAGGTCGGGGTCGCCCGATTCGTACTTGTAGTGCGAATAGTCGGCCTGAATGCTGTAATAGACGTTGGAGATCAACGAGGTGCTTTCAGGATCCGAGGGGAAGCGCTGTGTGAAGCGGACATAACCGCGATAAGTAGCCGACTTGCCGAGATAGTTCTTTTCGGTATTGAAGAAATAGTTTCCACGACCATTAGCGTAGTGTCCGCCTGATCTGTAGAACGAGCCGCCGATGGTGAGGTTGGTGTTCTTACCGGTACGGACGTTGATGTTGCCGGTGAGGTTCACGCTGTAGTTGCTCGTGTTGTTGAGGAATCTCGTTTGGAAGAGATCGTCTCTCGAGGTGTAGGCGGCTGTGACGTTGGTACCACTTCCGATGGTCGAGAGGGTGAGCGGGGTGTTCTTGATATGTTCCATCCATTCATCTGTGGCACGCCAATAGCCCACTGCGGAGGTGCTACCGTATTTCTTGCGGCTGAGGTCGAAGGCGAGGAAGAAGCCAAGGAGGGCTTCCTGGTCGTCTTTCTTGCTCTTCAAGAGGGGCCCTTGCAAGCTACCACCTATACGGCCGTGGCCGTAACCGTCGACTGAATACTCGGCTTCGAGGCCGCCACCCCAGGTACGGCTGGGGCCTTTGGTGGTCATGTTGATGATACCACCCATGGCGTCACCATACATGGCAGGGGTACCGCCCAAGATAACATCGACTTGGTCGATGGCGCTTTGGGGGACGCTGGCGCTACCAATGACCTTTACGCCGTCGATGTAATAGACGGCACCTTCGCGTGAACCACGGATGGAGCCGACTTCACCGTCGGACGAGAAAACGCCACCAACGCTGGAGGCCACACCTTCTGCCGAGCGGTTCGGCAACTTGGAGATTTCCTCAGCGGTGATGGATGCACCCGAGGTCGTGTTGTCCTTCGAGATCAAGGGGATCTCGTAATCGACGATCGTGACCTCGTTCAGGTTGATGGCACCACTGGCCATCTTGATGTCGTAGTAGGTGATCTTGTTGGCCGGAATCACGAGGTTGTTCGCTTGGTACGGATTGTAGCCAATGCAGCTCGCCTTCAGGGTGTAGGTTCCCGGAGGAATCGGGTTGATGTCATAGTTACCGTCGAAGTCAGTGGAGGTACCACCCACTTGTGTTCCGCCTTTTTCAACAATGACGTTTGCAAATGGCACACCTTCACCAGTGTCATCGGTAATCTTGCCTTTGAGTCTTCCTTGCGCCTGAGCCATGGTCATCGTGCAGGTGGCCAAGACTACGGCAAGGGTCATTAGTAAATTTTTAAACATACCTTGAATTTTTATGTAATACTACTTTGTTTAGTGCTATGTATAGTGCATTAAAAGTCGTCAAAATTACAACCTTATTTGAAAGTACGCAAGAAAAATCATCATTTTGCTTGTTTTTTTTCTTCCAAAAAAAACCTTATTCATTTTATTTTACTGAATTTTAATTATTTACAAAAACAACTTTTTTTCCGATATTTTATTTACCAATTCATTCTCCTTTTGCACCTCCTACACCTTATTAATATATAGAGGCTCAGGAAGAGAAGAATGGATTGGAGCGTTGCCTACGGCGCATTCGCTCGGCATGGCGCTTGTCCTTCTTGATCATGCTCTTGGTCTTTGGGGCTTGGTGCTTGTAATGGGCCGCCTTGGCTTTTTTGTATTGCTTCTTGCTCTGTCTCTCCTGTTTCTCCAACTGCCTTTCGGCTTTCCGCATGGCTCTCGTGGACTGGCTTGAAGCGCACGACCCTGACAGCAGGACAAGCCCAAACAAGACACAAACGATGACAATTATCTTTTTCATGACATTCAATTTTGGGGACAAAAATAACAAAATTAGACCAAAAACATACGTTTTTCGGAAAAATCACGTTCTTTTTACATGAAGAAACAAAGAATCATTGGCTTTTTTATCGCTGTTGTTGCACTTTTTGTTGTGCAATCTTGCGAAAACTATCCCGAGAACCCGAACCGGCCCAAGACTCCTTTTAACTTCTCGATTTACCCAAACACCATTCAGTATCAAGCACTTAATGTGACAAGCGGATGGATCTACCTTACTTCGGAAGTGGAAAGCACCAGCCGAGGCATCATCGTCTACCGTCAAAGCGAAAACGAGTTTTTGGCCTACGATCGCCTGCCGCCCAACGAGCCTGACGCTTGCACCGACAGCCAGGGCAACACCACACGCATGGTGGTGGATTTCCCCTACGTCGTGGACCGTTGCAACAATGCATATTACAACATTTTGAATGGACAAATCATTGTCAATGAACAATTTGACATGATTCCGAATTTCCCGACCACTGGTGTCACCATCTATCCGCTCATTCAATATCACACAACCTACGACGGAAACAAATTGACCGTTTATAATTGATTTGTCAAGTAACCGTTCAAAATCAAGCTGCCATATCTTTTGACTTCGGGACACGGGACTGCTATACTTCGGGACCAGCAAATGCCTGTTAGTCAAGCAGTTTCATGGTTTTACATCCAACGTATAAACTAATTTTGCCCATCTACATACCCATTAATTATACTTAGGTGTAAGGAAGCGGAATCAGTCTCCCATGATGTGGCTCTGCCGCTCGATGGAGGCCTGATGAATGGCCTCGAACACCTCATTAATTAATTGCGGCGACAAGCCCAAATCGTTGCCTGTGGCGACATGTTCGGCGAGGATTTTCTTCCAGCGGTCCATCTGTACCACGGTAAGGTTGTTGCGCTTCTTGTATTCTCCAATCTGCGCACTGACATCCATGCGACGAGCCAGCAGTTGCAGCAACTCCGCGTCGATGTCGTCGATTTCGCCGCGAAGGTTGGCAAGGTCGCGCTCCGTGCTGCTTGAGTTCTTGGATCGGAAGGTCAGATTGGAGAGCAGAGTCTTCAATTGCTCCGGCGTGATTTGCTGCTTGGCGTCAGTCAAAGCCACGTCAGGGCAAATGTGACATTCAATCATTAATCCATCGTTGGCCAAGTCGAGGGCTTTCTGTGCCGTGGGCAACAAAAGCTCTCGGTTGCCGCAGATGTGGCTCACATCGGTGATGAGCGGCACATTCAGCCGTTGCGTCAGTTCGATGGGGATTTCCCACATGGGGAAGTTGCGATACGGCGACTCCTTATAATAAGAGAAGCCGCGATGGATGGCCACCAACTGCTTCACGCCCGCCTTCTGGAAACGCTCGAAGGCGCCGAGCCAAAGATTCAAGTCGGGGGAGACAGGGTTTTTGATGAACACGGGAATATCCACGCCTTTCAAGGCATCGGCTAATTGCTGCACCGAAAAAGGATTGACCACCGTGCGGGCACCAATCCACAAGGCATCGACATCGTATTTCAATGCCAGCTCCACATGCTCGGGGGTGGCTACCTCGGTAGCACTGGGCAACCCCGATTCTTGTTTGGCTTCGCGCAGCCATACGAGACCTTCCTCTCCCCTGCCCTCGAAGACATCGGGGCGGGTGCGGGGCTTCCAGATGCCACCACGCAGCATGGTCACTTGCGGGATTTGTGCCAAGGCCTTCGCCGTGGCGAGGATTTGCGCTTCAGACTCGACGCTGCAGGGGCCGGCGATGATATATTGGGCACTATCGGACAGGGGTTCCGTCCTTACGGACTTCACCGCCTGCTTAATGTCTGCCGTCACTCCGTGACTGTCAAAATCGAAGCCGTTCTTTCCCAAAACCCTAATGGAGGCAATATTGCGCTCATAAACCTTAGCCGTTATCTTATCGAGATCCAATTCACGAAACGCAATTTCACAAATTTGCGTGACGGCATCCGTAGCAAACCCCTTCGACCAATGCTCAGTCAACAGCATATAACCAAGTTCGCCTTCATTTTTATCGCCCGAATTACGCTCCACGGAAACACTTCCAATGATTTTGCCATCCAATGTAATAGCACGGAAAAGTCCGTTCTTTCCTTCATTCAAGCTAACCATTCCCAACCACCAATCGGCATCATCTTCGGTATAAGGAAATGGCATTCTGTCGGACAAAAAGGTGCGGTCGACGGCGTTACATAACGTGATTAATTCGGCTTTGTCGGTGGATGACCATTTTCTTAATACTACGGTATTCATCGTTTGATATTTTCTTTTCGTCATTATTTTCATTTTCGTTATCGGCAGGGATTTCGCCCCTTCGGGGCTGCATCGCCTGCCTAATATCCGTCGTCACTCCGTGACTTTTGCGACACAGTCACGGAGTGACGGCGGACACTAAGCGGGGATAAAATCCCCGTCTTTAACCCCACGTCACACGTCCATCAATCCTCAAAAACACGCTGCTCGTCATAATCAACTCCATAGTTCTCCAAAATAC
>ODAI011846501.1_pt1 | contig 20664 bp, 10 predicted proteins | sample 1539321 | NCBI WGS metagenome assembly ODAI01 (sample SAMN02144231, study PRJEB22623) | gut metagenome | biome: sheep rumen | host: Ovis aries | place: New Zealand
ACACAGATGAGCACCCCGATTGTGGGCGTCCCTGCCCCACTCGGCACCCCGCACTTCAAGATGTCAGATTTCCTGCGCGAACGAATCGGCAGCCATCAATACAAGTCACCACGGGCTGACGGCAAGCAGGACTTTACCATCAGCGAATACCTCATCAGCGAGTTCGAGGAACTGGAGGCACACCAATTCGACTGTTGCAATATATATAATAAAGAACGCGTGTGGGGAATCTTCGGTGACGAAGACACACTTGCACATTTCGAGCCACTTTTCTTGGAGCATTATATGAACAGCCATCACTTCCCGGGAGGACATACCCCAACGGCTGAACAGTTCAAGACGTGGTACTGTCCGCTCATCGAGAAGCTGCTGCTTGATTATCCCATCGCAGAAGACCGGGTACGCTACTTCCAGCACTTCAAGGGAAACAAGTACAAGCTGATAGCATCGGCCTTCGACTCGGAGACACAGGAACGGATGGTAGTCTATCAGGCTCTCTACGGCGACCGCAAATACTGGGTACGTCCGGAAAAGATGTTCTTTGAGCAGATAGAACGGAACGGTAAGCGATTCTCTCGCTTCCAGGAAATCGACTGGGAAGAATAGATACAAAAACAGGCAGCACTGCGGCTGCCTTCCAAACGGGTTGTGGTAATCGACTTGTCGCTTCGCTTGTCGAAGAACTGCGCTATTCGTACCAGCGCTCGGCTTTGCCGCTTGGCTCGTCCAAGAACTCTCCACCGAGTAGCTGAGCGCTTCTTTCGGCTTTATTGCCTGTGGCCTCACGAGTATATTCCTTGTACTGTCGGCCTTGTTCGGTTTCCTTAGTTTCCATAGAGCTCACCCTTTAAATTCACAATTGGTAAAATGGCTAAAAGTATCTGGGTGCAAAGTTACTGCGAAACCATCTGATATGAAATACCATCCGCAAGGCATTTTACATCGCAACAGTTTGGTATTTCGGCAGATTTGACCTGTTCAAAGCAACTAAAGAGGGGGAAATCCCCCGAATCTTTAGGACTTTACCCCTGCAAGAAGAATTCTGGCAAGACCGCTAACGAATGGATTACAGAACATGTGCTGGAGGATATCCGTTACTACCTGCGTCAGACAGATCTCAGTATTAAGCAAATCTGCGACAAACTCGCTTTTCCAAATTCCTCCTTTTTTGGTAAATACGTGAAAGATCATTTCGGTATGACACCATTGGAATTCAGAAACAGTTGAATAGACACATCCTCTACGACTTCGCGAGGGCGTCAAAGCCGTCTAACAGATGGCATCATTGTTCATTTATGTATTGAAGAATGAATTTTTCTGCCACAGGTAAGAATCGGTCGTGCCCTTGCGGATTTAGGTGAGCTGTGTCAGTACCTTTTCCTCCCTGAAAATAAATCTTCCGAAACTGTTCACTTGCTGCAAAGATATTACTATGACGGGCTGCATCAAAAACAGGGATTCCGTATGATCCGCAGATCTCAAGTATCGTATCAACCACCTGTTGACGTGGACTGCCTATAAAATCTTTGCAAGTCCAAGGTGTAAAAAAGAATATCATTGCATTAGGATATCGCTCAATAAGCCCACTGCATAGTAAGCCAAGACGTTCACGGAATGTATCCATGCCAATAGAGTCAAGACGTTCGCGGACGGCATCGTTGTGGCCAGCAATAACTATGATATAATCCAAAGAGTCCTTCATATCTTTGTAGCGCTGGTACATGCCAGGTCCCCAACGTTCCAAATCGAGAGCAATACAATTCCCATTACGACCATAATTAAAATACTGCATCTGATGTTTCTGTGCAAACTTATAATGCCAGGTATCCTCAATCTTACCAACATGATTGCGGACATAACTATCGCCAATAACGCCAATCTGCTTGCCTTTCAAGCTTCCTGTCTGTGCAAATACGAGCACCGGCATAAGACAGGATATCATTAACCATTTTCTCATAATTAATAATCTTTATTATCTATTCATTATATACTGCTAAAACATTTACAAAGCAACCGTCCGTACCATAAAGGTTGTGACGTTTGTCAGTCCAATTACTCCTGTCGCCAGTCACTTCTATCACCAGTTCATATTCATCCATTGGCAGTATCGGACTGGCATAACGAATTCCCTGTTCTGGCATTTTGGCATAGAAGTCTATGAGAGTTGTTACACACACCTTCCCTTTTTGATTACGGATGGTCAGTTTAGCATACCCTCCGTGAGCATTTGCCTCACCTGTTACAAATATTCTTCTGCCCTTGAAGGGAATGGTGGTTTTTGCTCCAATGTCATTCGAAGAGAAGTTGACTTGTGTCTTCAAACATTCCTTTAACGGGTCAACAGGTGCTATAGTCCGAACATCCCATGCATTCCAATAGGCAGGAATAGAGAGTCTAACTCCATTGGTCTGCAATGGCAACCAGACATATGTAGCGGCAGAAGCCTGATGGGGGTAGCTCCAACGGTCGCCCATATACATCGGTGTTCCATCGGGTAGTTTCATGACAAAGGTCGTCTGCGAGTTCCATGTCAGTGAACCTTCTGGACAAAAGTTTCCTTGACGCGTCCAAGGGCCAGCTGGAGATGGAGCCGTAAAATAGTAATTGTCATTACGTTCCCAACTAGTCAGGTTCGATGTCAGCAGATAGTAGATACCGTCTTTTTTGAACATTGCAGGCGACTCCCCCATTCCTTCCACACGGGCCACTATCGTATCAACTGACAAGTAATCATTGCTCAGCCGATAGATGGGTCCATGATGGATAAGAAGATAGCCAGTACCGTCATCATCCTGAAAAACGCCCATATCCCACTGCTTTATCGGTTTGCCTTTATATTGAAGCGTACCCTTCAGTTGATACTCTCCGTTAATTGCTGGAGAAGTGGCTATGCCGATATGCGGATCATTATAGTCCATTGCATCGGTATGCATCAGCATGACATATTGTCCTGTCTTGGGACACTTCATCACCTTCACACGTTCACCCACCCGTTGCGGACCAAGGATGCCATTCTTCTGAACAGGTAAGACCACTCTTTCAAAACGCCAGGTAGCCAAGTCGGAAGAAGAATAACAAGAAAAACCGGGAAACGCATTGGTTGAATCTGATTTGTATTCACCAAACAGCCAGTAGCGTCCATTGTCATATGTTATACCTGCCCCATGGGCATTCACGACGTTACCATGTTGGTCATACCATGGAACACCATTGATAACAGCATGTCTGGAAGGACACAAGAACTGTCGTATACATGCCAATGAGCGTTGAAAATCCTCTACGCCAAAACCATGTCCAGCATTTGGTATTTCAAGCAGCTGGGCATCCTTGTACAGTTTAACAGCCCGACGGGAATAATCTATTGGCACTACAGGGTCGGCATCACCGTGTATGATAAGAACAGGTCGACGATATGCCTCAACAGCCTGGTATGGATCCATATTACGGAGTTCTGTAAAGAATTGTCGTCCAATAGGAACTTGCCATACTTTTGTGGTATCTGGTATATCGGATACCTGCGGATAGCGACTGTTCCAGTTGCCAGGGATGCACAAGGCAGGAAACTCGAGAATCAGTTTACTGATATCTTTCTGCAGGCTGGCAGCGGTCAGAGCAGCAATAAGGCCCCCCTGGCTACTACCCAGAAGTACGATATTTTTTTTGTCGACATCTGAATGCGACTTAAAATATCGCACGATAGTCTCCAATGCTTTCTGCTCGTCAATCACTGACATGTTTACCGTATTGTTGTCTGTCCGGCTTCCAGTTCCGCCACATGGGAAATCAAAGGTATAGCACATATATCCCATCTCATTCAGCATTTTGAAATAACTACGTCCAAAATGATGTGATCCGTTGAAACCATGAGCCACTATCACAATCGGATGTTTCTTCTGTCCATTGACAGGCGTACTCAGCACACCGTAAATCGGATGCTTGCCATATTTTATCCATAGTTCATTCTCAACGGAAGGCTGCTGTGCGAGGACTGCTGTTTTCTTTAGCACCACTGGGCCTATCAATCCTGAGCGGAGAAGCGGAGTGTCTTTCTCAAAAAACTTAAACGAGACGACAGCCTTACGCTTGGAGGGGCGTGGCTGTCCCTGGCTGAGCCATTCTGGCACTTCTTTCATAAACCGGCCAATGGTTGGTGAATTGGGAGCAGCTCCGAAGGCCACAGGTTCTGACCATTCCACATCGTCAGGTTCTTGTTCATCACCCACCATACGATTCACCCATAGATTAGTGACATCAACCTTCAGCAGATTGTCACCGCCAAGCAGCGCCTCGGTGATGTCAATGGTAAAGGGTGGTCGCCAAAGTGTACCACATACCTTTCCATTCACACGAACCGTTGCAAGATTCTTCACTTCACCCAGATCAAGGATATATCGATAGTGGCGGTCAAGTTCGTTCAGATACAGGTGCTGCTCATAATGAGCAGTCCCTGAGAAGTATTTGATATCGCTGTCAATCGACTCATTCCAAGGCATCAGCGATGGCCATTCAACAACCTTATCTTCATCAAATCCGACCGTCCACGTTCCTGTTATGGGTATGGTGTCGGTGATGTCGTCTGAGAAAGACTCTTTTGCCGATCCAGTCTCTGTCGTTGGATTCCTGAAGACGAGGAACACGGCTCGCCGTGCGGTCAGATTCAACGTCACTTGTGTTTTGCCGTCTGCCATCTTCCATATTTCTGCCTCAGACATATTCCCTGTTTCCGGATCCCACACCTCAGGCAGTCTGCCCGTACCTGTAATAGTAACATGAGGCATCAGCGTACTGTCCTTGGTATTGGCCACGAAATAGATATCGGTCTCACCGTCCCGCCGGTGTATCCAGTGGATGCTGTGGGCGTCAGTGGTCAGCGAGGCATCCCTGCTCTTGAAATCATCCACGTAAACCCCTCGCTGCAGCAATGCCTGGCATCTGGCAAAGTAAGAGAACAAAGGCTTGGCACCATCCTTCCACCATGTCTGTCCTGGCGTCCACCGTGTACCCCACATACCGAACGACATGCCAGGCTTGGCATTCACCCAAGGATTGTGTGCGCCAGCATGCAGCATCAGCTTGTTAATGCCACGGCAGAAAGCCGAGTCGGCGATGGCTTTCAGCCGTGCTGGATCATCTTTCCACGCATATAGGGGCCAGCAGGTGAATCCCTCTGCATAGACGATTTCGTGTCCTGCCCGTCTTGTCGCATCTACCACCCTCGGTACGTCATTCCATCCCCAGTTGGTGGGGTTGGTCCAGAACTCGGCACTAATGGGATCATCTGCCGCCAACTGCCTGCAGATTTTGTCGGTATTGATAGGATTGAAACGGCCGCTCCCTCCCCCCGTTCCGTAGGGCTGTACCAATAGCTGCAGGCCATGCTCATGCGCCAACTGGCTCATATAGCCATAATAATACTCGGCAAACAGGTCGGTAACCGTTTCACGCCAGTCGTTCAGGAACTTCTTGCTGCTCGCCTTGTCACCGATAGTCATCCCCACAGCCACGGGTAACCAGGTCAACATGTCGTAGCCACGCCGTTTCTGAAATTCCCTAGGCATCGCTGAGGTCCAGTCCTGACCACCAGCCTCATAGCTGTCAATTTCCAATCGTTGGAATGTCTTCCCAATTTCATCGCCAGCCAGACTTATTAAGATAGAGGGATAAGACTCCCAGAAATGCCTGATTGCCTCACGGTTCATTTTGTCACACTCCAATCCAACACCACTCTCTGGCGACGTAGCCACATTGGTTTTCCCGTTGGGTGTATGCCCGAAACGATAGATCCTCCAACGTCCTTTAGGCATTTTCCAATGCAGTACGCCCCTGCTGTCCATCTGGCCTGTCAGATTCCTGACCGAACTCATCGGCACGCTGTCCTGATCGGGAACAGCTATCACCGCCACATCCTGATAATAGCTATACTGCGGATCTGTCTCAGGCATGATGAGACGAGTGCGACTCCTGCCTGAAGCTACCGTTGTGCTCCATACCAGTTTCTGCATGGCATATTCCTGTTTGACCGCCGGATAGGCGCTTGACGACCATCCTGGACAGTTATGCGTGCCGAACGATAAACCCAGCCGACGGCACTCGTCGATGGCAAAGCGCATCAGTCGTTGCCATCTCTCAGAACCGATGGCATTGGTGGTGTCCTTAGCGAGACCCTGCATGGGGCCTCCCACCTGAAAGTTCTGCACACCACCAATACCAGCCTCCTTGTAGGCTTCCAGATCGGCCGTAATCCCCTCTTTCGAGACCAGTCCGTCCATCCACTGCCATATCATGAGCGGCTTCGCTTCTGCCGGAGGATTCTTGAATGCCTCCTCTAAGGTCTGCCCCTCTGTGCCAATACCCGCCAGCAGCAGGAGACTCATCATCAAATAACGTATTGTCATCGCTTTTTTATAAAAAGAAGGGGACAGGAGGTTGAAGGTCCTGCCCCTTCGCACTAACAATTACACTAACTAAAACTAATAACGTTGGAAAAAATCATCTTATTATGAAAACGATGCTAATTCTTTTTAATATCCGGGATTCTGTTTAAGGATACCGTTCGACTCCGTAATGGCAAACTGTGGAATGGGGAACAGCACTTGATAGTCCTGAGCATTATTGCCACGCTCACGAGCCAGTTTTATATACACCCCGTGGCGGATCAGGTCTTGACGACGCATGCCCTCACCAAATAGTTCATGACCACGTTCCAGCAGCAGATAGTCGCGGAATGCCTCTTTACTGGCAGTTGCCGATGCGGGAATCTCCACACCAGCTCGGTCGGTCACCTGCTTCAGAGCCTGAACAGCCTCGGCACTCGGACCGTTCAGTTCATTCTCGGCTTCAGCAAACGACAACAGGACTTCTGCATAGCGGAGCACGGGCTGGGCTGTCTGTGTTCCCCAGTTGGCAAACTGCGTGTCCATAAACTTGATGGGTATCGGTCCCACCATCCCATTCTCACGGTTCACGCGTTGACCATTAGAATTGTCATACTCACAGAGTATCACATCCTTACGGGTATCGTTCGGCTCAAATGTATCGTAGAATTCCCACCGCATGCAATAGGCTTTCCACCCAGAGAAATAAGTATCCTCTGTGCCGCGGATATACGATCGTCCCTGGTGGTTATAGCCACGCTTGAAGTCGTTAGGAAGCGTTTCCGTCACGTAATAGTTGTCCGATGCAGTGTTGGCAGGCACAGCCCAGATGAGCTCATCATTGACGGCCGAAGCGAACACGCGCTCATAGCTGTCAAGCAGTCGGTAGCCCATGCCCATCAGCGTCTGTGCCGTAGCCTTGGCCTGCTGCCAGTTCTTCTCATGCATGTAAAGGCGAAGTTTTATACCATATGCAATAGCCTTCGACATCCGTCCCCACTCGTCGGGATTATCATTATACCTGTCAGGCAGCGAAGCCGTAGCAAGCGCATCGTTCAGATCTTTCTCTATATACCCAATATAAGTTTCACTCGACGGACGCGGTTCGATTTCATTATTCATCAGAGTCGAAGGATCGAGTTTCACATTCAGCGGGCCAAAGAAGTCGAACAATGTGTACATATAGAATGCGCGCAATATCTTTGCTTCAGCGATATAGCGAGAACGGATAACTTCAGTAGCTCCGTTACTGTTTTCCATTTGGTTGATGACATCGGTAGCACGGGCCACAAAGCGAAGCACGTTATAGGTAGTGCTGATGGCTCCATTTGTCGATGGTCCCACATTGAACTCGGCGTATGGATGAGTGGAATAGGATCGCATCACGTCACCGGTAATCAGACTTGCCGAGAAATAAGAGCTCATGTCTGCATTAAACAACGACGTGTACCAGCCGCCCGTACCGCCATCGCTGTATCCCCAGTTGGTAGTTAGGGGCAGGTAGAGACCTGTTACAGCTGCATCGAAGTCACCTTCGGTCTTGAAGAAATTACTTGGCGACATATCCGTGAAGTTCTTTGTCTCTAGCGTGTCCTCACACGAAGTGAGCAGAGTCACCATTGCTGTTGCGCACATCATGGCGCCTATTATGATCTTTTTCATATTCTGTCTGAGTTAAAAGTTAAGATTAAATCCGAATGAGAGCGACAAAGCCTGAGGATAGGGATTGCCCGTTGAGAGTTCCGGATCAAAGCCGTCGTATCCGGTGAATGTAGCCACATTCTGGGCATCTACGAAGAAGCGGGCACCACGGATGAAGTTGCTCTTCAGGAAAACGCTTTGTGGCAACGTGTAGCCCAGGGTGATATTCTTCAGCTTGACGTAGCTGCCATCTTGTAGATAGAAATCGTTGGCGCCCGACGGATTCTTGCTGTCCAGCGGGTTTGTTGCCACGCCAGGCATCCATCCCTGTCCATTCTGACTGTTCCACACCTCTGTCATCACGCTGGTATAAGTATTGCTGGGCGCATTCCCTCGGTTACCAAGGTTATCGGCCACGGGAATCTGCCCGTAAGTCCTGCCAGTACCACTGTTGTAAGTGCCGATATACTTCTTGAAGCCCAGTGCGCTATAGAGATAGATATTAAGGTCGAAGCCCTTCCAGCTCCAGGTATTGCCGAAGCCGATCATCCAGCGAGGCGTACTATTACCCAACTTCACAACATCCTTGGCATCGAGTTGGCCGTCACCATTCAGATCCACGTACTTCACGTTACCCACATTGGCATTCGGCATATACGAGGGGATCTCGCTCTTGCTACGGATGATGCCATCAGTCTTCCAGCCATAGATGGCGTCGATCTCACCTTTCTCGTCGATATACTCCGCCAGAGCTACTTCCGGGTTACGCTCCACCCAACTGGCCTTGAAATAGGATACGTTTAGCGTGGTCTCCCACTTAAAGGTCTTGCTGTTCAGATTGTCGCTGTTCAGGGAGAACTCAAAGCCCTCGCTCTTGGTTTCGCCGATATTGGCAGCCACGCGCCCCACGGCATTGTTTGAGGGCAGTGTCTGATAGTCGAGCAGATCCTTTACGCCACGATGGAAGAATTCGATAGAGCCATTGATGCGCTGGTTGAATAGTCCATAGTCGATACCGATGTTCAGTGTGTAGTCGGTTTCCCATTTCAGTTCCGGATTCTCTATCTGGGTAAGCATCAGGCCAGTGTGCATCGTAGAGCCGATCAGGAAGTTATAGCCCGAACGGTAAAGCGACTGCGAGTTGGTGCCCAGGACATTCTCATTACCCGTAGCACCGTAGCCCACCCTGAGTTTCAGGTTGCTGACGGCCTTGGCACTCTGCATAAAGGCCTCCTCACTCAGTCGCCAGGCGACAGAAGCACTGGGGAAGAAACCCCACTTCTTGTTTTCAGCGAAATAGCTCGAACCGTCACGACGGGCAGTGATGGTCACGATATAACGATCCTTATACGAATAGTTAGCACGGAAGAATTGTGACAGCTTCGTGCGCTCTGCAAAGTAGGAGCTGATACCCTCTTTATCCTTATCACTCGCTATGCCAACATTATTGTAGCCAAAGGCATCTGTAAAGAAATTGGAACCCGTAAGTCCGAAGTTCTCGCTGGTGGTCTTATAGTAACCGGCACCCAATACCGCCGACACATGATGCACTTCACCAAACGTCTTGTCGTAGTTCAGATACGACTCAATACTGGCATTTACCACCTTTGATTGTCCCAGACTGGCCATACCCTCCTGAGCATTCACATTATTCGCGTGCTTAGGGATAAAGAACTTTCTGACAGATGTCTGCGTGTCATAGCCACCCACGCCCCTCAGCGTTAGCCCGTCCATCAACTTCAGGTCGAAAGAGGGCGCGATGAATACGCGCTCCGTCGTGGTCTTATCCTCTATCTCACAATAAGATACCGGGTTCGTGTAGAGTTTATTATAGCTCTTGTTATAATTGCCGTTCTCGTCCATCACGGCAATGTCCGGCGCATAGTCAATGAGTCGCATGATCATGTTATCGCCATTACCGCCCGTACCTACGGAGGTGCTGTTGGCATTCACATTCGAGTAGCTGAACTTAATACCCGCCTTGAAGATTCTCGAGAACTCCTGATCCAGATTCAGTCGGAGGTTATGGCGCTTCAAGCCCGACTGTTTCAAAATACCCTGATTATCGTAATAATTGTAAGAGAAGTAATACTTCGTCTTGTCTGTTCCACCATTGACAGATACGTTCTGATCAATCACATACCCCGTTCTCGACACCTCGTCAATCCACTTGGTATCTGCCTCATAGCCATCCACGTTGTCGAATACGGGCTGATAGCCACTGAGGTCTTCGGGGTTGTCGCCATACACACCCATCTTATTATTATAAAGGTAATACTCCTTTGTCCAGAAGTTGGCCTGCTCTCTGAACTGTCGGGCATTGAGCACCTCGGGGTATTTCCTCATCAGCTGAGCCGTGAAAACACTACGATATTCCACCTTCGGTTTGCCCGACTTTCCGTTCTTGGTTGTAATCAGTACGACACCGTTAGCAGCCGAAGCACCATAGATGGCAGCCGCCGAAGCATCCTTCAACACCTCAATGCTCTCAATGTCATTAGGATTGATCGTATTCAGCGGGTCACGATCCACGCCAGCCATATAGTCATATCCCGGTGTGCTGATGCCTGGCGTTGCCGACGAGTTGGTCTGGATAGGAACGCCGTCGATTACATAGAGCGGGGCATTGCTACCATGAGGCGATGCTGCCCCACGGATATTGATAGAGATACCCGCACCAGGCTGAGCAGAGCTCTGTGTAGCCGACATACCCGTAACGCGACCTTGTAGCATCTGACTCACGCTAGTACTGCTGACGGAATTCAGCTGATCACCATTGACAGAAGCCACGGCGCCAGTGATGTCCTTTCTGCGCGACGTACCATAACCGATCACCACCACTTCATCCAGCCCATTGGCCTCCTCTTCAAGCGTGATGTGCATAGGCGCATTCGTAGGCTTAATGTCCTGCGACTTATAGCCGATGTAAGAAACAGAAATCATGGTTCCCTGCCCCACCTGAAGCGAGAAGCGCCCTTCCAGGTCAGTTACCGTGGCATTCTTTGTCCCTTTTTCCACTACTGTGGCTCCGATGACGGGGACACCGTCCCGATCGGCCACGACACCACTGGCCTTTTGGTTTTGTGCCATGGTCACCATACTGCAGATGGTGAACAAAGCCAAGAAGAATAATTTTGTTTTACTCATGTTAAAAATGTTTTTAGTTAATATTTGAGTTATCTCTCAGTTTGATTCCGGCTGCAAAGTTAGGGTGTTTTCCAGAAACAGGCTTGTCTATGCCGTTCATTAGCTTTCACTATTTGTGCAAAGTGAGGTTTCACACTATTTTTCTTTTATAATTATATAGGTATATGAGGATTATTTTGTAAGTTTGCACCAGAAAAAGAACTCTACTATGCAACTGAAGACAATTCTTCTACTTATCATTTCACTATCACTAAGCCATCCGTCCAAAGGCTGGCTAGCTAACGAATACGTATTAACCGAACTGCCCACCCAGCAACAATTGCCAGTGGCCAATGTCCACTGCATCTATCAGGACAGGGAGGGATTTATCTGGTATGGAACCCGGGGAGGAGGCTTGTGCCGTGACAATGGCTATCATATTGATGTCTTTCGCTCCGACCGCAATCATCCCGACTTGATCGGTGCAAGTAATGATATTACAAGTCTGGCAGGCGATTTCCACAATCATATCCTTTTCTCCACGAAGGAGGGTCTTTATATGCTCGACAAAAACGACTACACCATCCATGTCGTCGATCAGCAACTGGCGGGCAAATCCGCAGGGCCCATATTAGTGGCATCCGATAGTACCGTCTGGGTTTGTTCTTCAAAACAGGTCTATCATTATGACCAGCATCTGCACCTCATGGCAACCATCCCATCGAAATGGAAGGGTCAGGATGCATGGGCGTCGCGCATCATGCAGGATAGTCGCGGCAGAATATGGGTGACACAATGGAATGGTGGCGTAGTGATGTACAATCGAGCCGCCCGACGGTTCGAAGAGCAATACTGGGAAGAGAGCATCCCTCCAGCCGACTTAGTGGAAGACCCTACGGGCCACGGCTTCTGGATAGGCACATGGGGGAAAGGTATCATGCACTACGACCCCGATCATCGCCGGGCGACAACATTCCCCAGCACATACGGCGATGCCAACACCTCACTGACCATCCATCTCGTCGGCGACACCTCCTCCCCACGGCTATGGGCGTCAACGATGTATGGTCTACGCGCCTACGACATCATAGACGGCAGTCTGCACCCCGTAAGTCTGGGCGGTATCTTGCCTGAGGGCATGAGCGTCATCGACAACACGGCCTTCGATAACAATGGTAACCTCTGGGTTTCAGGATTCTCGCCCCACACGTTTATCCTGTCACATCCCGACACGAGCATCATGAAAGCCGACCTCTCGTCTGTCAGGAAGCAGTTGCACAACCGCCCCTTCATACGCAACACCGTAAAAGAGGGCGAAAACATCTGGTTGGGGCAGGATCGCGAACCTATCGCACTCTATCTGCCAAAGGCAGGGACCATTGTTTTCGACAAGAATGTGAGTACCATCTCCCGCCCCAGCGTAACGGATTTCTGCAAGCGTCAAGACGGACAGGGCATCTGGGGTAAAGAGCAGAATCAGCTCTATTACCTCTGGTACGACGGGCATACAGTCCAGTCACGGGTAGAAACCAAGGCACGAGGCAACATCAACTGCATTCTCGATGTTGGCGACGGTGAGGTTTACATTGGCCATCAAGAAGGTATTGACATCTACCATACTACGGCCAAGATGATCAGTTCGCTCCCTATTTCATCCAAACAGGTCGTGGCTATATTAAAAGCCCGCGACGGTAATCTATATTATGCCTCCGACGAGAACCACCTGACATGCTATAACCCGAGACAAGGCAAACGGATGATTTTGGTGAAAAGCGAGATTACCGATCTGGCCGAAGACAGCAAAGGATGTATCTGGGCATCAACCCGTCATGGCGACCTGCTATGCTATCATCCAGAAACCGGCAAGACCACTATCGACGGCAAAGGCAGCAATACCAACGGCGACAATATCAAACATATAGCTATTGATGCCAAGGGGCATCTCTGGCTGCTATCCGACCAGATGGTGAAAGAGTACAATCCCCGAAGCGGGGCCTATCGCATCTTCCGTTCATCCGACAAGGCTATCCAGATGGACTGTTTCCATCATGTCAAGGCCGAAGGCGACCATGTGACAATCGACGGTGCCGGAGGCATTCTCTACATCCAACCGTCGGCTAACATCGACCAACTCTCATCTGGAGCATCGCCCATCGTCACATCGGTCACCATCGACGGCATCCGTCGGATTATAGGCATGAACAGCAAGCAACTTGACATCCGTCATGATGCGGTCAACATCGAGATACAATTCTCCACCCTCAACTATCTGCATGCCGACAAGGTTTCCTATGCCTATCGGCTCAGCTCCATCGATAACCAATGGCACTATCTGCCACAGGGCGTTAACAAGGCTACCTTCGTCCTGCTGCCCAAAGGCAACTACACGCTCGAATTGATGGCTACCGACGAGTACGGCTGCTGGGGACAGAGCGTCCATGCCCTCCCGCTCCACCGGCTGCCAGCCTGGTACGAGTCGTGGTGGGCCTATCTACTCTATCTGTTAACAGCCGTCCTGCTAATGGGCAGCATCACCCGCTACTATCTGAGACGCCAGAAGGAAAAGCAGCAACATCAGATGGATGTGCAACTGACAGAGATGAAACTGCGCTTCTTTACGAACATCAGCCACGAACTGCGTACCCCACTCACACTCATACTCACGCCGTTGGAGAGCATGGTGAGGAAAATTGACCGCTGGCAACAAGAGGATCAGGAAGAGACACACCTCACCTTTATCAGCAATCAACTTATGATGATCCAGCGGAATGCCCAACGGCTGCTATCGCTTGTCAACAACCTTCTCGACTTCCGCAAACTGGAGATGGGGCAACAGAAACTGGAACTGACCAACGGCGACATCTTCGAGTTTGTCCGCACCGTCTGCGAAACATTCCGTCCCATATCCACCGAAAAAGGCATCGGCCTGGGATATGCCATTCCCAACGAACAGCTCTATATCAATTTCGACAGCCGCAAATTACAGCATATCTTATACAATCTGCTCAGCAATGCCTTCAAGTTCACACCTGCAGGCGGCCAGATAGCAGTAAGCATAGCCAAGACTGATACAGAGTGGCTCAGCATCACCGTAAAGGATACTGGATGCGGCATCCCCAGTCGCGACCTTCCACACATCTTCGACCGTTACTACCAAAGCAAGAACACGGCAGACCCTTCGGTGACCGGCACTGGAATCGGGCTACATCTAACCAAAGAATACCTACAGCTTCATGGCGGAAACATTACCGTCAACAGCAAGCTTGGTGAGGGCACCACTTTCACAGCCTTTCTGCCTACAAACATAAAGATGAAGGAGCAACCCCTGCCTGCCGAGCCTCATCAGCAGGCAGAAGGACCAGAGACCGAATCCCGTAAGGCCAATCTGCTCATTGTTGACGACAACGACGAGTTCCGTCAGTTCCTGTGCGGCGAACTGGCAGAGCAATACAACATCCATCAGGCAGCCAATGGCGAGGAGGCGCTCACCATAATTGCCGAGCAGGATATCGACCTGATGGTATCCGACGTGATGATGCCTGCCATGGATGGAATGACGCTCTGCCGCCGTATCAAGCAAGACGTCAACACATCCCACGTGATGGTCATCTTGCTGACAGCCCGCACAGCCGAAGAAAGCAAGATAGAGGGATTACGGGCTGGAGCCGACGACTACCTATCAAAGCCGTTCAACATGGAGATGCTGCAACTGCGTATCAGCCATCTGCTGGAATTGCGCCGCCAGCGCAATCAGGATTTCCTGAAAGGCGAGAATGTCGAAGTCGAGGCTGTAGCACTCAATGAGATCGACCAGAAATTCCTTCGTAGTGCCGTCGAGGCAATAGAGCGTCATCTCAGCAACGAAGAGTACGACATCGATGCCTTGGCGGCCGATGTCTGTATGAGTCGCTCCACCCTCTACCGTAAGCTTCATTCACTGACAGGTCAGAAACCTAGTTTATTCATTCGGGCTATACGCCTCAAACATGCCGCCCGTATGATAAAGGAAGGCTGCTACAACCTCACAGAGATATCCACACTTTGCGGATTCTCCTCACCGAGTTATTTCAGCCGCTGTTTCAAAGCCCAATACGGCGTACCACCTGGTAGTTACTGTTCTTCATAATAGAAATAATTACACATTATTTTGTATATAAAACGAACGATTTCGGTAAAATGTGAAAACAATGGCGCAATTTGTGAAACCAAAGTATCAGAAAAACGCTGTACCTATGCACCCAGTTAGAAACTACAAACGATTATGAATATCAAGAGTATTATCACAGCCGTTATTGGTCTGCTCGTATCCACAGCATGTAGCGGCGGCACTAAACAAGAGAAAGTTATGAATAAGGATTCAAAGGCAATTGTAGTGTTCTTCTCTCATGCAGAAGACAACTACGCAGTAGGAAACATTGAGGTAGGCAACACGAAGATTGTTGCTGACTATATCTCTAAGCTGACGGGGGCAGAGCAATTTGAAATCGTCACTCATAAGTATGATGGCATGGCTTATATCTCCATCCCATCGAGATAGATGAAGCACTCGTCAATGGAATAACGGAAATACGCCGGAGCTTCCTGTCTAATGATGCTCACCACGCGGCCAGTCAATTCTCCATAGAGTTCATAGTTCGAGGAAAACACGGCAATCTTCTGGTTCGGGAACTGCTCGGCCAACTGGAAATACGGCGTTCCAGCTTTGATACCCATCGCCTTTGCTTCATTGCTACGGGCAACTACACAACCATCGTTATTGCTTTATTCCTAAATTTTGATTATTCCGAATATTCTTTGTAAGTTATTGATTTACTGTTGTTTCTTTAGAATATTCGGAATAATGATTTTGCAAGAAGCAGAACAACATTAATAGGATGTACCTATTTTCTGGTATTTACTTCTTAACTTTAATCAGGCTTCTTAGCCCACCCTCTACTTTTGTAAAGGAATCTTCTTCTGGACTGACAGGACATGCCCGTTTCTGTAATGCAGTTCTCAATTCTTCGCTGCTAATTCCCAGATATCTGACGGTTGTGCTTAGGGATGAGTGTCCCAAAGCGCTGGATATTATAGCAGGGTTCACGTTATCAAGTAGCCAATGTGTGGCAGAGCTATGCCTCAGTTGATGGCTGTGCATATGCAGGGGTACATCAGGACAGATAGCATGTGCCTTGGAAGATATTTTATCAAGTCTTGCGTTTACTGCATCTGTAGACATTCTCCTATAGATTCCATTGTGTGAAGAGTGAAATAGGAATGCATCGGGACTGGGACAAATACCAAAGGTAGCCTTGATATATCTACGAATCAGCAGGACTGTGTTATCTGAGAACGCCATGGTTCTGGACTTGTCACCTTTGCCTCTTATGCGGACATGCGGAGCATCTGTATCAAGGAACAAATCCCGCAGTTTGATATCAAGGAGCTCACCTACACGGCATCCAATGTCATACATTATCGTAAACATAATGAAATCCCTCCGTCCGACTTTTGTCGAGCAGTCTATACATTTAAAAAAGACTTTCAGTCCCTTTTTCGTAAGTGGTTCTACGATTTTCCCACGGCCATGGGAAATACCCTTTATGCCTGAGGCTTCTATGTAAGTCAGTTTGTATTTGGAGTCCCTTGACTGTAAGTACGAAAGGAATGACATTATAACTGCCAGTCTGTGATCTCTGGTCAGTTTACTGTTTCCCCTTTTTTCTTGCAGCCATTTCAGCCACTCTTCGAGATAAGTTCTACTTAGACATTTTATGTCTATTTTCTTTACAGGAATCTTGTGCTCTTCTTCAAGAAAATCAAGAAAAAGACACAAGGCGTTGAAGTAACAGGAAACAGTTTTTGAACTAAAGTTCCTGACATTAGACAAATAGTCATTCAACCAATTGTTCATATGATCTGTCAGGGAGACCTTTTTCGGATTATTCTTCATCATAGTCGTAAAAGTAATTTGTTCTGTCGGGTATTATTTCTTGAATTGTATTTTGTTTGCTTTCTTTTATCGAGCAGGAGGTGTGGAGTGTAAAGTGATAGTAGTACATGGTCGTTTCAATAGTGGAATGCCCCATGGACTTGCTCAGGTAAAACAGGCTTTTTTGGAATCCTTCACGGGGAAACCGATTAATGTTAAAAGTGGCGTAGTTATGTCGGAATACATATGTTGTTGCCCTCGCATCGTTGTATGTATACCAGATTCTATGGAACATTCCATGGAGCCAATCGTTACTCAAATACTTATCGTTATGATTCGGGAAGAAGCATTTCCTGCCTGGCATGATTTTCTCCATTTCATTGTTGTACTTTATCATGAGTTCCAAAGTATATGTATGTAATGCGACTCTATGCTCTATATACCCTTTCGTATGCCGTATGTTTATCACGCCATATCTCAAGTCGACGTCCTGCATATCCAACTGTCTTGCTTCCTTCATCCTGATTCCAGTCGAGAGTAAGACACGGAAGATAGTTCTTGCTACAGTTCCCCAAATTCTGGCTTGCCGGGGATTCTGTCTCCTGTACTTGAAATTGTCACAGGCATAGAAGAAATTGTATAACTCATCATCCGTCAGTTCATGATACTCATGTATGATTTTCTGATTTCTGGGTGTTGGAACATAATATGGCAATATATTCCAGCCATTGTTCCTACAGCCATATTTTATCAGTCCATTCAGTACGACCACCCTGTTTTGCCAAGCATGGATTCCTTCAGACATCCTTTTCTGACACCAAGCGTCAACCATTTCCTGAGTCAGTTCATTCATGTCGGGATATTTCTTGCAACAGAACTCCTCAAAGGAACGCAAGACGAACAACTTGGGCCTGGACCATTTTCCAGATGTCGTACAATAGATTCGATACTTCTCTATGACAGATGATACAACACAATTCAGGATCTCTGGAAACCTTTTGGACTTGGCTGCACTTAATGCAACCTGATGTGTATGTGGAGCCCGCAGATCAAGCTTATGCTGCAAAACCAAGAAACAGACAAATCTTGCAATTTCATCCATTCTATTGCTGTATTGTTTGTTGTACTCCCCTTCCATCGGTTTGGCAAACTCCTCCAGCATATCCTGCGTAAGAGCAACAGATGAAGGATAATTCTCAGAAAGGAAGCAGTCTAGCGCCCTCATGTAAATATTGGAACCGGCATACCACACATCTCTGTCCATGGCGTATCTTTTATAATCACCCAACAGGTCTGCCGCAAAACTTTGATATGATTTGGTCGTAACTTTTCCTCTGTCAAACCTGCTGATGTCGATGGCACATTCCCTGAGCCCTTTCAGGTCAGCGTCCAGATATGATTCTAATGACTGTAAAGAAGTATGGCCCACAAGTCTTGAAACGATTTCGCGTGGGACATCGGCATCGACCAATTCTGTAACCATCAAGTGACGAAAGACGTGCAGGCCCCTCCTCCTTCCGCCTTCCTGTCTAATGTCCGCTTTTTTGAAGAATCTGGCAGCAATTGCCGTGACTGTATCAGGAGTAAGTTTACTAAATGGCCGATGTGCCTGAAGGAATACATGAGTCATATTTTCACTTACAGGGCGTTCTTTCAGCATGTACTCAAGGATGGCATTCCCAACTACAGAATTGAAAGGTATTGAATGTTCAACGCCCGTCTTTTGCTGGACGAAATGCAATTCTTCCTTTTCTTCGTCAATATTGTCGAATTTCAGGTTTGCAATGTCACTTCTCCTAATGCCGGTGTAGTATGCGATTTTCATGATAGCCTTGTCTCTGCTTGAGAGTTCCTTGCTGTTATACAGCACTCGTTGGAGGGGTGCAATTTCGTCAGGTTTCAGATAGTCGTACAATTTGTGCCGACGTGTAAACTTTGGCAACATATATGATATGTTCTGGCACAATCCAGAAGGATATTCTGCCTCACACAGACGCAGGGCGGCCTTTATACATGAACAAGCGTTTTCGTGCCTGTTTTTACCGGAGAACACGCCAAGGACACTTTCTTCTGTAATGTCTTTCATATGGGTAATATGGAATGAATCCTGAATGTCACGCAGAAATGTCGAGCATGCACTGACAATAGTTTTCACATTCTTGTGCTTTCCCGTTTCTTTTTCGCAAAATCTAAGTGTATCAATGAAGTTTTTAAACTCTGGGCAAAGTTTGTCATATGATGATTCCTTTTTTGTGAGACCGCTCCAGCCTCCGGCCTCTCCAAGAAATATTCCCTTTTCAACATACGAATATATGTGTCCTATCGTACACCTATATTCATCCCTCGTTCGTTTGGAATACTTTGGCACAACAACCTTATGGTAGAGATCTTCATATGATTCTACCATTGGATTGTCTCTATGCTTCAGAATCAGGTTTCTCGCCTCCTTAATCTTCCTGATGTAACTCTTGCTGTAACCGTATTCGTCCAGCAACTTCATGAGTTCTGGGTACTTTTGATTAAACTTCTGTAAATCCATTTTCCGTAATTTTTTGTAGATTTGTACTTTCAGGACACAAAGATAACAAATCTACAATATTTTACGGCATTATAATATCTCTGAGAAACTTTAGTTTGTTGATTATGAGATGACAGGTATATAAATTCCTTTATTCCGATATCCTGACAGAGAATAGCTGTAAACCAATAGCTTACAAAGAATATTCGGAATAATCAAAATTTAGGAATAAAGCAACTTATTCGGAATTCTGAATAAGTTGCTCAATACCACGATTGGCTGTCCTTCTAAATCAGGCCGGAAAACCTTCTCACATGAACAGTAACAGTTGTCACAGTCTAGGATGCCGTACATCATCAGAACCTGCCTAAAACCTCAATCACCTTTACCCAGTCCGTCTCTGCCTCGAAGCCGAACTTGTCGTCAATTCCCACGTTGAAATAGAGCTTCACCTCGAAGTTCTGGAAACTCGTCTTTCCAACTTCCGGGTTCTCATTGGTATAGTCGAAACGGATGCCCTCCTCCGCAAAATGGCTCCTGTACATGTCCATCTGCTCATCATAGCAGCCGCTCCAGAGAATCATGCAGATATCATCACGGCTGGTCATCAACTGCAAGGCCTCACGGGCATAAGGATAATAGTCGAAGGTCTCCTCATTCTCATAGCAGGCCCGCAGAATCGTGTCATGAATATCCACAACGACGTAGATCTTATCCCAGTTCTTCTCCTTCTTCCGTTTGAAGGCAACCTCAAAAGCTTTTCCTATATCCATGCTACAGCTTTTCAAAAGTACGAATCAGGTGAATCACCGTTCCCCAAATCTGGAAGTTCTCAGGATCATTGACCTTGAAGACTGGATATTCAGGGTTGGCAGGACGCAATTCAATGTAACCGTCCTTCCGATGCGTCAGATCGAGAAATTTCATCGTGAATCCCCCATCCCACCATGCCACAACTATAGACCCTTCATGTGGTTCTACAGCCCTGTCGATTATTACACAGTCACCTTCCAACAACCCAGCATCTCTCATCGAGATACCAGCATGTTCCAACTCCAGTTTGGTGTCGAACACACCTCTCACTATTTTGATGT
>ODAI013329167.1_pt1 | contig 20664 bp, 17 predicted proteins | sample 1539321 | NCBI WGS metagenome assembly ODAI01 (sample SAMN02144231, study PRJEB22623) | gut metagenome | biome: sheep rumen | host: Ovis aries | place: New Zealand
ACGCCCTCGCGGAAGCCGCCAAGATTGCGAAAGATTATTTTGCGATTTTTGTGAACTTCAATGAGGATGAGTATTCTTCAGGCGAGGATTTGGATGAAGGCGATGAAATGATACGCAAGCTTCTGAGTACTCCCGTGGAGGAACTGGAGCTTTCCGTACGCAGTTCAAACTGCCTCAAGAATGCCAACATTCACACTATTGGTGAATTAACTAAGAAGACGGAGGAAGACATTACCAAAACCCGTAATTTTGGTAAGAAGAGCCTTGAGGAAATCAAGACAAAACTTGAGGAGCATGGCTTGACCTTGGGAATGACTGATTACAGCCACCTGAAGGGTTTTTACCTCCATACGAATAAGGACGAGAACGAATGAACCACAAGAATGGATTTAATCCGCTTTCACGTACAACGGCGCATCGCCGTGCGATGTCCCGTAACATGGTGACTTCCCTCTTCAGATATGAGCGCATCACCACGACAAAATCAAAGGCTCTCGAAGTGCGCAAGGCAGCTGAGAAGCTGATTACGCGCGCAAAGGTTGATAGCGTCCATAACAGAAGGACTGCCGCAAAGTATATTGCTGACGAGAAGATTCTGAACAAGCTGTTTACGGAAATCGGTCCCCGCATGAAGGATCGCAACGGTGGCTACACCCGTGTCCTGAAGATGGGTTTCCGTCAGGGGGACGCAGCTGATGTCGTCATCCTTGAGCTTGTTGACTACAAGCTGCCCGAAGCAGAGGACAATGCCGACAAGAAGGGTGGCACTGCTAAGGAAGCAAAGAAAGCTCCTGCAAAGTCAGCAGCGACCAAGAAATCTGCAGCGAAAAAAGAAGCAGCTGATTCAGCTGATGCCGCAAAGGAGTAAACTATGTCAAAAGCACATCGTGGAACAGGAATCCGCAAAGAACCTAACCATGGTCGCGGAAAATGCGCTATTTGCGGTACTGAGCAGATCAAGATTCTGTATGAGCAGGATGTTGATGGCAAGAAAGTGAAAATCTGCAAGTTCTGCAAGGCTGCGCTCAAGAACAAGGCGCAGAAAGACGCCCGTGCAGCAAAAAAAGCAGCCCCTGCCGCCGAGCAGCCTGCTGCAGCAGCAGGAGAAGCCCAGGCCTGATCCGCCGGATTCTTCCTCCAGCCGTCCCTTTAAGCAGGGGCGGCTCTATTTTTTTATGCCGGACAATAAAAACTGCGCGCTCTGTGGCAGACACGTGCATCCGGCGCAAAGGCTTCGGGAGCCCTGCGCCATCGCTTTTGAGGGGGCACCCTTTACTAAAGTCCCGCAATTCGCTATAGTAGCGATGACGGAAAAGACTTGAGCGCATGGCTAGAGCGTGGCAGGCTTTTATGTTCTTTACCGTTTTTGGAGGTTTGTATGAACAAAATTGTGAACGGTGTGGTGGCAGGGCTTCTGCTTGCTTTTGCTGCAGGATTGACGGCCTGTTCCGGCTCAAAGAGCAACTCAATAAAAATCGGCGGACTTGCGCCGCTTTCCGGCAATGTCGCTGTGTATGGCGTGGAGTGCAAGAACGGCATTGACCTTGCCGTGGAGGAGATTAATGCGGCCGGCGGCGTGAACGGACAGCCGCTGGAATTTATCTGCGAGGACGACGAGGGCGATTCCGCAAAGTCCGTGAATGCCTATAAGAAGCTGATAACCAAGGACGGTATCCGGATTATCATCGGTTCACTGACGTCCGGCTGCACGCTTGCCGTGACCAAGCAGGCACAGGCGCAGAAGGTTGTGCAGGTCGCGCCTGCAGCCACCGCCGTCAATATCACCGAGGCCGGCGACTACATTTTCCGTGTCTGCTATACCGACCCCTTCCAGGGGAAGGTCGGCGGCAAATTTGCCTACGCGAACCTTGGCGCAAAGAAGGCTGCCGTCCTCTACGATGCCGGCAACGACTATTCTGTCGGTCTGACGGATAATTTTGTTGAGGAGTATACAAAGCTCGGCGGTACGGTTGTGGCAAAGGAATCCTATGCCACCGGCGACAAAGATTTCAACGCCCAGCTTACCAAGATTAAGGCTGCGAACCCGGATGTCGTGTACCTGCCCGATTACTACGGTACGGTCGCCCTCATCGCAAAGCAGCTGCGCGCGCAGGAGATAAACACCCCGATTGTAGGCGCTGACGGCTGGGATGGTCTGACGGAGAATGCCGGCGATGAGGTGCTGAACGGTTACTATTCCAACCACTATGCGGTGGACAGCGACAGCGCTGCCGTCCAGAAATTTGTCTCCGCCTTCCAGAAGAAGTACAACAAGGCTCCGAATGCCTTTGCGGCGCTCGGCTATGACAGTGTGTACATGCTCAAGGACGCAATCCTGAAGGCGGGCTCTACCGATGCCTCGAAGGTTCGCGATGCACTTGCCCAGACGGACGGCGACTATGTGACCGGGCATATCACTTTTGACGATAAGCGCAATCCGGTCAAGTCTGCGGTCATGATTAAGCTTGTCAAGGATTCCGGCAAGCTTTCTTCCGCTTATGCGGCCACCGTTGATGTGAACGATTAAAGCTGTGGGGAAGCCGTGTGCTTTCCTTCCGCTCCCCGCATTTCTCAGGCTGATGCCTTGTAAAGATGCGGTTTTCAGGCTTTCTGTTTTACAGTTTGCACAAAGGAGTGCATGCCGTGAAAAGCGGCGTGCACCCCTTTTTATTTTGCGCATATTCGTATAGAATAAAATGCGGCGCACCCGGAGGCTACCCGCTTCAGGAGATGGCCGTGCGCTTTTATGAGGGGCATGTTTCGATGAGTCCGCGGCGGCACGCTGCCTGAGGATTTGGAGACCGGCTCTGTGGAGGATGCGTTGGATACCTTCTTAAAACAACTTGTCAACGGGCTTTCCCTCGGCAGCATCTATGCGCTGATTGCCCTTGGCTACACGATGGTTTACGGCATTGTCAAGCTGATAAACTTTGCCCACGGCGATGTCATGATGATTGGCGCCTATGTCGGCTATTTTGTGCTCCGTGCCGTCGGAACTACTCCGGCGGGGCTCGCATGCGCTTTTTTTGCCGCGATGCTTGCCTGTGCCCTGCTGAGTCTTCTGATAGAGCGCTGCGCCTATCGCCCGCTCCGCTCCGCACCGCGGCTGAATTCCCTGATTACTGCCATCGCGGTGGAGCTTATCCTTCAGAACCTGATGCGCGTGCTGCCCTTTGTGGGGCCGGATCCCCGGCAGTTCCCCACGATGCCCACGCGGACATACCGCCTTGGCCTTATCTCCGTCTCAAACATCCAGCTTATCGTCATCATCTCGTCTGCCGTGCTCATGGTCATACTGAATTATGTCATCAACTATACCAGGACCGGCAAGGCGATGCGCGCGGTAAGCTACGACATGGGCGCCGCCAGCCTGATGGGTATAAGCGTGAACCGGACGATAGCGATTACCTTTGTCATCGGCTCCGTGCTTGCGGGCGCTGGCGGCGTGCTCTATGCCACGGCGTACCCGCAGATTGAGCCGACCATGGGCTACATCCCCGGCCTGAAGGCCTTTGTTGCGGCGGTGCTAGGCGGCATAGGCTCCGTTCCGGGAGCGATGGTTGGCGGCGTCATCCTTGGCATTGTGGAGACGATGACGAAAGCCTATATCTCCACGCAGTACGCCGATGCGATTTCCTACACTATCCTCATCGTAATCCTGCTGGTAAAGCCCGCCGGGCTGCTCGGTAAGCGCGAAGTCGTCAAGGTATGACGGGGGGGGGGCATCACTATGAAGAATAAAATCCTACGCAATATGCTGATACCGGGAGCCGTCGCCGTGCTTGTGGTCGTCGTTCCCGCACTGCTCATCAAGGCCGGTGTGATAGACGGCTATACCGCGCAGATTATCACGCTTGGCGGCGTAAATGCGATTATGGCGGTGAGCGTCAACGTCGTATGCGGTATTACCGGCCAGCTGTCTTTGGGGCAGGCAGGTTTTGAGGCGCTCGGCGCCTATGCCACAATCCTGCTGTGCTCAGGGCTGCATCTGCCGCTGCCGCTGGGCATCGTGCTTTCGGGGCTCATCGCCGCGCTATTCGGGCTGCTCATCGGCTTTCCCACGCTCAAGCTGCAGGGCGACTACCTTGCCATCGTGACGCTTGCCTTTGGCGAGATTATCCGTGTGGTGCTCGTAAACCTGAAGGGGCTGACCGGTGGCCCCAACGGCATGCAGTTCCCCACGGTATTCACGATTTCCCTTGATTGGGGCGCCTTTATCTCCTACCTGGCGATTGTGGGGACGCTCGTGCTGATTATCGTGCTGCTGCAGAATTTCCTGCGCTCCACGTACGGGCGCGTTATCCTTGCGGTGCGCGAGGACGAGATTGCCGCGAACAGCAACGGTATCAGCGTCTTCCGTTACAAGATGACGGGTTTCGTCATCGCCTCGTTCATCGCGGGCATCGGCGGGGCGCTGTATGCGCCGTTCATCGGCTTTGTGAAGCCTGACCTTGCCTCGTTCAACAATTCAATCAACGACCTCATATTCGTAGTGCTCGGAGGGATGGGCAGCGTGACGGGCAGCGTACTGGCGGCCTTTGTGCTGACGGTGCTGCAGGAGGCGCTCCGCTTCCTCAAGGACTACCGCCTGCTCATCTACCCGGTAATCCTCATACTCGTCATGATATTCCGTCCGCAGGGGCTGCTCGGTACAAAGGAGCTGAGCTTTGTGCGCTGCTGGGACGGCATTCCTGCCCTCTGCCGCAAGTTGCTGCGCGGCAAGGCGCCAGAAACGGAGGCTGAATGATGGGCGGAACAGAGAACGGGAACCGCGAGCTCCTGCTGCGGGCAAAAGATATATCCATCGTGTTCGGTGGTCTGCGGGCGGTCAGCAATTTTAGCCTTGACCTGTATACGGGCGAGCTCATCGGGCTTATCGGCCCCAACGGTGCAGGAAAGACAACCGTGTTCAATATGCTTTCCGGCATCTACAAGCCTACGGAAGGAACGATTACGTTTCTGGACAAGAAGGGGGCGCTGCAGGAGATAAGCCGCCGTTCCCCAGCGGACCTGAACAGCATGGGAATCGCCCGCACCTTCCAGAATATCCGGCTCTTCGGCACGATGTCGGTCATCGACAACGTAAAGGTCGCGCTGCACCAGAAGCGGGGCGTCTCTCCGCTGGACGTGGAATTCCGCACGGTGAAATTCCGCAAGGACGAGCGTATGATGGATGTCCGCGCGGAGCACCTGCTGTCGCTCTTTGGCATCGATGACAAGCGGGACGAGCTGGCCAAGAACCTGCCTTACGGTGAGCAGCGCAAGCTTGAGATTTGCCGCGCGCTTGCTGGCGAGCCCAAGCTGCTGCTGCTGGACGAGCCTGCCGCCGGCATGAACGGGCAGGAGACTGAGGAGCTGATGAAGATGATACGCTTTATCAGGAATGAGTTCAAGCTGACGGTGCTGCTCATCGAGCACGACATGAAGCTCGTCATGGGAATCTGCGAGCGTCTGCTCGTGCTCAACTACGGGCGTGTGATTGCGGGCGGTAGCCCGGCGGAAATACAGTCGAACCCGGATGTCATCAAGGCGTACCTTGGTTCCGGCTACGAGCAGCTTGCGGGCGGAGGTGCACAATGAGCATGCTTACAGTACAAGACCTTTCCGTGTCCTATGGCTCAATCCGGGCGCTCAAGGGCATTTCCTTTTCCGTGGAGAAAGGCGAGATAATCAGTCTGATTGGCTCCAATGGCGCGGGCAAGACCACGACGCTCCATTCCATCAGCAACCTGCTCAAAAAGCAGGGGGGGCGCATTACATTCCAGGAGGAGGACATCACCTCCATGAGCGCGGACGAGATTGTCCGGCGGGGACTGATTCAGGTGCCGGAAGGCCGCCGCGTCTTTGCCAACATGAGCGTGCGCGAGAACCTTGAGATGGGCGCCTTTGTGCGCAGGGATCGTGCCGGTATCAAAGATGACCTTGAGTGGGTATTCGAGCTTTTTCCGCGTATGAGGGAACGGCTCCGTCAGTATGCGGGCACGCTGAGCGGCGGCGAGCAGCAGATGCTCGCGATGGGAAGGAGCCTGATGGCGCGTCCGTCGCTGCTCCTGCTGGACGAGCCGAGCATGGGGCTTGCGCCTATCCTCGTCGATGAGATATTCGACATCATCCAGAAAATATCCGCCGCGGGCACGACAATCCTGCTCGTTGAGCAGAATGCCTACAAGGCGCTGTCAATCGCATCGCGCGCGTATATACTTGAGACTGGTACGGTTGTAAAAACCGGGAAAGCCGCGGAGCTTATCAGCGACGCGTCCATAAAATCCGCATACTTAGGAGGCTGATTATGCTGGTAAAAGACATGATGACACGGAACCCCGTGACGGTAAGCCCTGAGACGTCCATACTGGACGCAAAGGATATTATGACGAAGCATAATATAAAGAAGCTCCCGGTGCTGGACAGAAGCGGCTCGCTGGCGGGCATCCTGACCCGCAACGACCTGATTAAGGCGGCTCCCAGCGACGCGACGACGCTGGATATGTTTGAGCTGAGCTACCTGCTGAGCAAGCTGACGGCGGAAAAAGTCATGCGCAAGGACGTCAAGACGGTGACCGAGAACGAGACCGTGGAGGAAGCCGCCCGCCTGATGGAGGACTACGGTATCGGCTGCCTTCCCGTGCTGAAGAATAAGCTGCTCGTCGGCATCGTGACGGAGAGCGACCTTTTCCGTACCTTCATCGATATGTTCGACACCCGCTCCGCCGGGGTGCGGGCAACCGTCATAGTTGACGAGAAGCCCGGCCAGCTGGGCAAGATAAGCCAGGCGATTGCCGATCTCGGCGGCAACATCGTGGCTGTCGTCACCTGTCCGGCAAGCATGGATCAGCGCCGCAAGGTGACCGTCAAGGCCTCCGGTATCACGCTGGAGCAGTGCCGCTCTATCATGGAGAACTGCGGCGCCAAGATTGAGGACATCCGCAACGTATAGCGCCCGGCGGGGGTAGCCCTTTCCTCCCGGAATCTGGCGCTTGCCAGCGGAACAGAAGGTCTGCTCCCCGGCTGCTTATCTGATAACTCGCCTGAAGAAATCTTCCAGTACTGCCTTGATAAAATGATAGCGGCGGGCATAGGTGTTGTCCACCCTGATCAGAATCAGATGGTGGTTCTGGCAGATTTCGTTCTTCATCCTGTCCCTCCTTTTTACCGACTCATCCTCCCGGTGCTCCTTGCCGTCAAGCTCTATGGCAAGCAAAGCCCGTTCCATTTTGTCGCTTCCCCGTTCGAACAGAACAAAGTCAAACCTTCCGCTGTAAAAGAGAGCGGGGTCAACAGGCTCCCGGTTAAATACGGCAGCGATACCGACTTCTTTTTTTATTGAGTACCTGCCGCTCCCGTTAGCAACCCTGTCAAGGGCGTGGCTTAGGGTCTTGAGGAAATTTTCTTCGGTTTCTGTGGAGTAAGGTCTGATGCCTAGTGCCCGTGACGAGGTTGACAGAGCGGTGACTTCGCATTGTCCTTTTGTCTTGATATAATCCTTCAGTTCAAAAATATCATCGACCCGTTTCTCGCAATTCGGGCTTGGCTTTTGGGACGCTTGGGAATGGAGCCTGTTTATTTCCTTCTCGCTTCCAATTACCACGAGCTTTTTCTTTGCGCGGGAGGTCGCCACGTTTATAAGCTCACGGTTGCTGTTCAGCCATGCATACGTTCTGTCTCCGGTTTTGTTTGTGACGGCGAGCGAGAATAGAATGACATCTTTTTCATCTCCTTGGAACGTATGTACCGTTCCGCACGTGATATTCCTGACACCTCGCTCTTTGAGCTCCTGCTCAACCAGGTTCTTTTGTCTGACGAACGGTGTGATGACGCCGATATTCTGTTCCGGGTGGGCTTTCGCGTACGCGACGATCTCCTCTGCTTCTTGGGGAGCTGTATTTTTCAGGTTTGCCGTATCATCTGGAATATCCTTGAAAAGCAGCGGCTCCGTTTCTGTTGATGTCGTCTCTATGCTGAGTCGGCCGTTATAATATTTTTTGTTGTTGAACGTTATAATCTGGGGTGCGCAGCGGTAATGGTGGCTCAGCAGTATTTCTTTGCTGACGGAATCACAGGCAAGGAATGTCTTGTATATCGAATTCTGGATATAGTCGTATTCTGCCGGAACTTTATATATGCTCCGGAGTTTTTCGTTGTCCTTTGCGTCCATCACTATCAGCGGATTAAGCTTCTGCCGGTCTCCTACAAGCATCAGCTGTTTTCCCCTGATGATAGGAACGAGTGAAATAGCATTGTCGCACTGGCTTGCTTCATCTATAATCGTCATATCGACGTATACTGCGGGAGTTCCGATTTTTTGTGCAGAGATACAGGTGCTTGCTATGACAGGGAAAACCCGCAGCATTCGCCTTATGTTGTCTTCGTTTTTTAGGAAATCGGAGAATAGTTTCAGCCTCTTCTCATCATCATCTTTCATCAGGAATATGTCCAGAAGATCCTTGTTTTTCGGTTCTCCCAAACGCTTGATATGTTTTATGGATGTATAATACAGGTATTTCAAAAGTCTGTCGCTGCTGCTGTAGGTGAGCGATAGCGCATCCTCATTTTTTATCTCTCCGAGTTTCGCTATCGCCTCGTCAATTTGTTTGAGCTGCCTCCCCTCAAGGTCAAACTTATAGGTCATGTTGATACTTGTGCTCAGAAGCTGTTCGATGGCATCGCGACGCTCTTCCAGCTCGATTCTTGCTTCATAACGCTTGAGCAGGTTCATCAGCTTTTGTGAATCCTCAACTTCTTCACCTTTATTGCGTTCCAGTGTATCGGTATAAATAGGGGTCTCCTTCAGGGCAAGGTACTGCTTTTGCCAGAAATTCAGTGAGTCCAGCATTTTCCCCTTGTTCCCGATGCGAAAAAGCGGAAAAGGCACCGTCTTTCCCTTGTACTGAATGCTTCGCAATGCCTCGCACACTCCGTCTATCGGGTGGTTGTTGAACGAGGAGAAAAGAACCGTCTTTTCATTAAAGAAAGCTGTCGTTATGGTGTTGAAAATCGTGCTGGTCTTTCCTGTTCCCGGAGGCCCCTGAATGTAGCTCAAGGGATATTTTATGGCATTGCTCATGGCAAGAAGCTGATCGAGGTTTGCTTTTTGATGTATCAGGACAAGGGGATAGTTTTTATGCCTGATTGGAGGTTTTGTCAGGTTCCCGAAGAATGCCTTTAATGGTTCTGCTGCCGTACCGTCTTCCATCACGTTTTTTATATATGCGTACTCATCTTTCAGGTCTACGGCGATATCGCGGCTCAGCGGAATGATATACGGAAGGTCATCGACTTGTTCTCTGGGAAAAACAATGTTCCGGGAGATTGCATCTTTGATTTCTTCCCGGTTCAGGTCAAAATCATCCAGAAGTGAATAGTCATCCTCATCAAGAAAGCGCCGGATGCTTTCTTCTGCGATGTTCCCGACATTGAAACGCTTGCAGATGGAGGTGCCGTCCTTTGCGATAAGCTCTTGTTTCTTTACGTCAAGGGATAGCTTTTTATATGCCAGCACGTAGAGGCCTTTTTCCGTGTGTATGCTCAATACATTCATGCAAAGCCAGCAGGTTTGTTTGTATGAGATAGTTTTCTTTGACTTTGCCTGAAATTCATGCACAAGGTGCTTGAACTGCTCTTCACTCAAAGAATAGCGTCCGTTTGCCAGGGAGCTTTCGTCAAAGTGTTCCAGCAGGGAATACTGTTCCTGATATGGTGTGGTGTTCAGTTTCGTACATTCCAGAAGATAGTCTAGAATTTTCAGGTTCGGGATATGGCCGAATAAGGTTTGGAATGAGTCAGGGTTTTCTGCGATGCGCTTCTTCAGTTCCTGTGGTACAGGGTAGTACGACTCATCGATAAGATGGGCTTCCGAAATGGAATCTATATAGAGCCTGTCGAAATCCGCAATCGTATGGTTCGTGACATGAAAGCCTTCTGTGTTCAAGAGCCTTTTTGGGATATCGATATCGCGAATTCCTATCCAGAAGCTGCTTTGTTTTCCCTCTTTGTTAAGGTAATCAATACCGAGCCATTTGTTCTGTGTGATGGCCTGAAAGATTTGGTGGAGAATCTGCTTGCGCTGCATATGCAAAGTATAGCATAAAATATCCTGTAGGGAAAGCATATGAAGCGCATCCGTTGTTCTCAGAAGTACCGCCCGACTCATCCTCCCGGTGCCCGCTCAGCACAGGAAGTCTATCTTTTTCAGCAGCATTGTCAGTATGCGTTCGTGTTCCAGCACGATACGGGCGTTTGTCTCCAGCCCGGCGCGGACAGGAAAGCTCCTGCCCCGGCGGTCGGTAAAAGCGGCGCGGTCTATGTCCGCGTAGACGCAGTAATAGAGCTCCTTCCCGCTGATGCGGATATCGGGATCCAGGGCGACGATGCTTCCTTCCGCCCCCTGATATTCAAAGTAGGGGAATGCCGTCAGGCGGAATTTCACTTTCATGCCCAGGTGTATGCGCCCCATGTCTTTGGGCGGCACCCGCAGCTCCACGCGGAAATGAGCCGCATCGTCGGGGACGATGTTCAGCACTGGCTTGCCGGGTTCGATGTAGTCGCCCTCGTTGAGCTGCGCGAGCTCCTGCACGTAGCCGTCCACGGGGGCGCGGACGCAGAGCTGGGCGCAGGTGCTTTCCGCTTGCAGCAGCTCCTGCGCCGTCCGCTCGGCTGCCAGACGCAAGGCCTGCTCCTCGCTGTATATGGCCTTGGAGAATTCCGTGCGGCATGCCTGGAGCGCAGCTGCCGCGCGCTCATAGTTCAGGCGCTCCGTCCTGATGCTCCGTTCTCGGCGGAGCGCTTCCGGGCGATGCTGCTCCGCCGTGTATTTCTGGTACGCGATTTCTTTCTGGAGCGTCAGTTCTTGCGTCCGGCTGCGGAAGTTCTCGAATCGGGCGCTGGTCTCGGCGTATTCCGGTGGAACGAGGTTCTTGTTTTCCTCGTAGCTGCTGATGAGCGCGCGTATGCCTGCTAGCCTGCGCCCGGTGTCCTGCTGCTCTGCCAAGAGCGTGGCTTTCCGGGCCTCGTACTGGGTCGGGTCGATGCTGAAGAGCACATCGCCCCTGCCGACTTTCTCGCCGGGCCGGTAGCGCAGCTCGGTGACAGTGCCCGCAATAACGTTTTTTATCGCGGAGACATTTCCCTGCGTGCGTACCACGCCGCCCGCTTTTATCACGTCGTCGGCGCTGCAGAGGCAGACTATTCCCGTTGCGGCGCAGAAGCATGCCGCGACGGTGAGCAGGAGCACGTGCACTTCACTCGGAATCCTGAGCAGCAGGAATTCTTTTGTGAGCCTCATGCTATTCTGATGATATAAGATGATTTCCTTTTTCATGTTGTGCCGTCCAGAGCTTGTGATAGAATCCTCGCTGTCTGATGAGCGTTGCATGCGAGCCTTGCTCTACGAGCTGCCCCCGGTTGAATACAAAAATCTTGTCGCAGTCCTGCACAGTGGAGAGCCTGTGCGCCACCATGATGACGGTCTTGCCGCGGATTCGCTTGTAGACTGTCTGCATGATTGCCTGCTCTGATACGCTGTCAAGGCTCGCCGTCGCCTCGTCAAGAACGAGCAGCTGCGGGTCGCGCATGAGCACGCGCGCCATTGCCAGCCGTTGCCGCTCACCGCCGGAAAGCGTCGAGCCGTGCTCGCCCACAATGCTCTCGTATTTTTCAGGCAGCCGCGAGATGAATCCTGCTGCCTGCGCCGCATCCGCGCTTGCCTCTATGCGTGTCCGGTCGGGACGTTTTGTTCCCCACGCGATGTTCTCGCTGATGGTGCCGCTGAACAGAAGGCTTTCCTGTGGGACGTAGCCTATGTGCTCCCGGTACGACGCGCTGCGGTAGCCTGCGATGTCCGCGCCGTTCACCAGAATCTGGCCTTCCTGGCAGGGGTAGAATTTCATCAGCAGCTTGAGCAGCGTGCTCTTGCCGGAGCCGGACATCCCCACGAACGCAACTTTTTTTCCGGCGGGAATCCGGAATGATATGTCGTCGAGCGCTTTGCCGCGGCTTCCGTAGGAGAACGATACATTCCGGAATTCTATGTCGCCGGAAAGGTCGGCCGCATCTTCCCGCTGCCCGTCGCCTGAGGATTCTTCCTCTATATCCACGATGTCTCCGAGCCGCTCTGCCGCGATGGACACTTCCTGCAGGTAGAGCTGCATGGTGAGCAGGCGCTTGAGCGGATCCAGAAAGAATCCCGCCAGCGTGACGAACGATATGAGCTGACCGAGCGTCATTTTTCCGCCGAAGATAAGGCAGCTGCCGTACCAGTACAGCGCGAGCGTGCCGCATCCTGACACAAGGTTTTCCAGCGCGTTCTGGATGTTCCCCATCGTTCCGAGCGCGACCGATTTTTCTGCGGCATCCACAATCTTTGCCTCTACGCGGGCAAATGCTTTGTCCTCTGTGGAAAGTCCCTTGATGGTCGCAATGCCGTTTATGCTTTCGTACATGGCGGCGTTCTTGTCGCCCTCTACGGCAGCGCGCTCCCGTATGCGCCGGCGGAATGGCCGTGCAAAAGCGCAGACCGCGGCGGATGAAATCAGCACGGGAATGAGCGCGGCCGGCATCAGCTGCACGCCGGCCTTTACAAGGAAGAAGCCTCCTGCAAAAATCATGAGCGCGTCAATCGCGATGGATACCGTCGCCGCGGACAGCGCGTTCCTGATGGTCTCCACGTCCTTGAGGCGGGACAGCACTTCCCCGGTTTTCCGCGACGCAAAAAAAGAGAGCGGGATGTGCAGCAGGTGGCAGAAGAATGTACTGAGCAGCGACACCTCGACTTTCTCGCCCACATAATTGATAATCTGGTTCCGGCAGAATCCGAGTATGGTCTGGAACACTACGATGAGCAGGTAGCAGAGCGAGCACAGGTTCAGCGTCGATTGTATCTGCGAGTACAGCACTTCGTCGATGAGAAAGCGGAAGTAAAACGATATGAGTATGCCGCTCAAGGACAAAAGCAGGCTTGCCGCGAGCACTTCCGCGAGCAGTTTTTTGTGCGGTGACAGCAAGGAGAAAAACCTGAGCGCGGTGCTTGTGCTTCCCTCGTTTTTTCGGAACGAGGGAAGCGGGCTGGCGAGGAAAAAGATGCCTGTCCAGCATTCCCGGAATGCCGCAAGCTTCATGCGGCACAGGCCTTTGTCAGGGTCGCTGACGAACACGGTGTTCCCGCGTATCTTGTACACGACGACGTAATGTCCTGCTGCGCTGTTGCTGCCGGAAAGCAGCGGGCGTTTCAGGTGGAATATGGCAGGCAGCGCTATCCCGGAAAGATTTTCTTTGCCGGGGGAGACGAATCCTTTGCATGAAAGCCCGAATGCTTCCGCGCCTTGTATGATGCCGCAGCCGGATGTGCCGGCGCTGTCTGTTCCCGCTGCCTCCCTGATTTTTCTGAGCGGGACTAAGCGTCCGTAATACTGTAGTATGATGGCGAGGCAGGCTGCGCCGCAGTCGCTCTCGTCATGTTGAAGGACTTTTTTTATCTTTCCCATGAGATTCTCCTGATACCAGTCGGGGAATGTGTGTGCAGGTACGATTTCTGTGCCGCCGGGAATGCTGCTGTCCCCGGCGGCGCTGCTATGGAAGGGAAGCCCGAAGCAGACTCCTTTACGGGCGTTCCGGGCTTACTGCGGATTATAAGCCGCTGTAATAGTGCGGCTTACGACATCTGTTTTTGCGGCTCACTTTACGAATCGCAGCGATGCGAGCAGCGATTCCCATGCCTGCTGGTAGCGCCGGAACTCAACGGGAAGCGCCGGCTTCTGTTCCTTCAGGTCTGAGAAGAACAGCTGCACGCCGTCCTCTTCCCGCCAGTAATAGCCGGGGCCAATCGGGCCTTTCTCAAGGTATGAGCAATATGCGGGGAGGCTTGGCGCCAGCTCGGTTGCGGGGAGCTTGTTGTTAAAGAGAATGTGATAGACTTTTTTCCCGTCGGTCAGGTACAGGCTGTATGAGCCGAATTTGGCGAGGCTGTAGCATTCTGTCTGCGTAAAATAGCCGTAGCTTCCCGCCGGCTTGCCCTGTATGCGTATGGCGGAAGCTCCGCTTTTCCTTGCCTGCATAAAGTCCATCGCAAAATTGAAGCTGCCCGACGTGATGGCATTGAGCAGCTTCTTTTTGTTGCCGCCATAGATCCGTTTGAACGCTTTGCCTCCGTCATCGGCCTCCTGGGGATCCAGCTCATGGGTGAACTGCTGCACGCTTCTGACTGAGATTTCCATCGAGCGAGAAGCGTCCGTTCCCTCCTGGAGCACGGTTGTTTTGCCGTCCTTCCATGCGCTGCACGTGGTCTCTGCGGGGCAGATGAATTCCAGCCCTTCCCATCTGATTGTCTTCTGGCAGAATACCGCCGCCGTGCTGAAGGCGAATGCTGCGAGCATCGCCAGCTTTCTCATTGTCTTTCCTCTGTTCATACATATACTCCTTTTCTCTAGGGGCGCCCGGTACATTGCTGCGCCGGGCTGCTCCTCTGAATCCCTGTGATAAAACCCGAAGGTTTTCTTTTTATGTCTATTCCTCTGCTGTGCTGTAGTTCAGATAGCGGGTGCCTACGTTGCAGCTGCCACCGAAACCTGATTTGTACGTGGATGTCAGTTCGTCCACGCTCTTATAGGAATCCCCGTAGCTGTCGTAACAGGTGCCGTCCGCGCTATCGACGCAGGCGGTAAAGTGGTCTGCTACTCCGTCGGTTTCCGGGTTTGTCTTTGTCGTCTTGTAATCGAACGCATAGATGATATCCGTCGCTTCGTTTGCGTTGTAGACGTATGTGAAGGAACCGTCGAGCCCGACGGATTCCGCCATCGCGTTCGCCGCCTTTTCCCAGCTGTGCACGAACGCGTCTTTTTTATCAACCGCGCCTTCTTTGATTGCAGCCTGCATCGCGCCGAGCGCCTGTGCCTCGCTGAGCTTTTCCCCTGTCTGCTGCGTGTAGCGCACGGAGACGGTGTTCAGCGTGGACGTTGCCGCGCAGGCATGGTCGCCGAATTCGGTGCCAAGCTCGTCGTCAAAGCTGTGCTGCGGGAAGAGGGCGCTGTCCCTGTAGGTCGGCGGCGGGGGCTCCTGCGGTGCCGGTGCTTCCTGTGCTGGTGCTGCGGCGGGCTGCGGGCAGCTCTTGTTTTTGTTTCCCCAGAGATTTCCCCATATATCCTGCATGCCGGAGGCGATTCCCTGCAGGTTCAGCGCTTTTGCGGCCGTGTCCACAAGTGGCGCGATTGCTGCCCCGATTGTGTCGCACGCCTGTTTCACGATGCTGCGGGCGCCGTTTTCTATCCGTGTAGCGAACTTGTTCACCATTGCTCCTGCACCGGCGCTGCTTTTTGCTGCGCTGCCTTCCGTGCACGCCGGGTTCGCCGCAGGCATTGCGCTGCTTGCTGCTGCCGGAGTATTTGTGCTTGCGGCAGCTGGGCTTCCCTGCGTGGAGCTGCGTTCTGCGGGCGCCGGGCTGTGTGCGGGGGCTGCCACGGGCTGTGCCGGATTGCCCGGTGCCGTTACGCTGCCGGTGGCAGGCTCGCTCTGTGCGGCAGGCTGCGTGCCTGCATTCGCATGTGCCGGACTGCCCGATGCTGCCGCAGCTGGGACGGAGGTCCCCGCTGCTATTCCGGCATGTATGCCTGCGGCAGCGCTTGTGCATGCCGCGTCCGTTGTGCCGCGTGCCCCTGCATGTGTGCTGCCTTCCTCGCGCGCGGGCTTTTCCGCTGGCACTGCGCTGCCCGTTGTGTTTGTGGCGGCAGGTCTTCCCTGCGATGAGCTGCTTTCCTCCGCGGCATAGGGTGTGCATACGGCTTCCGTGTTTTTGTGCTTGTTCCACCATGTCTGGATGCTGCTGGTGATTGTGGAGAGCACGCCGCCCGTGCTCTTTCCGCCGGATGCCGTGGGCTGTGCGGCATCGCTGCTTGCCGGCGAGGCGGAGCCTCCCGATGGGCTGCTGCTGCCCTGCGCCGCAGCTCCCGCGTCATGTGCGCTGCTTGCCGGCGAGGCGGAGCCTCCCGATGAGCCGCTGCTGCCCTGTGCCGCGGACTGACTCTGGCTGCTCCTGAAGCCCCAGCCGCCGTTTACGGCAAGCAGCTCGTTGTAATCAAGCTTTCTGAATGCGCTTCCGTTTCCGTTTGCTTTCATGCACATACTCCTTTTTTATTGTGTTGTTATGCAGCTCCCGGAACAGGGAGCCGCAAGTCAATTGTTCTGAGTGCCGAGCCACGTGTAGTACCACAGCAGGTCGCGGTTATTCTCCTGCATGCACACGGCGGCCTCGTATTCGTTCCATGCGGAAAGCACGTCCAGCCGGGAGCAGCCGCCGGCGGCAAATTCCTGCTGCACCGCTTCCGCGTAGCGCTTGCGTTGTCCGCATAGCTCCTCCGATTCCTGCACTTTCTCCTGGTATGTCTGCACGAGACCTGCATAGAGCTGGCGGTTCTTTTCCTGCACCAGCCTGCTTTCTTCCAGCTGAGCCTCCAGCTTTGTGCGGGAATGCTGGTATTGCTCCTTTCTGAGCTTGCCCCTGCTCAGGCTGAAGTTTGAGAAATCGAGCGCCACGCTGAACGACCATCCCAGGTTCTGTTTCTTGCCGTTGCCGCATTCCGCGACGGAGCCCTTCAGCGCGAGCGCCGGAGCTGATTCCTGTTTTTCCAGCACCGTGCTGCTTTGCAGCTGCGACAGCTGGCTCCTGAGCAGCCGCCCGGCAATGTCGTCCGCAAAGAGCGGAAAGGTGTTCTGTGGCAGCGTGCCCATGAGCATCTCCTGGGGGACGCTGCCGCAGCTCAGCCTGAGCGATTCGTAGGCGTCCTGACGCTTCTTGAGGTAGCCGTCAAGGTTCTGGCGGCAGTTCCAGCGCTCTTCGTCCGCGCGCCATACGTCGGCGGCGGTGTTCTCCCCGGCCGCAAAGCTTTCCTGCAGCGCCTGCACAGTTTCGTCATAAAAAGCCAGCTTCTTCTGTGCGGCTGCGGCAAGGCGCTCGTTCTTCCGGAACTGTATGTATTGCTCGGTGATGGACAGAACGAGGCTCTTGTCGGCGGCTTCCAGAGAAATCCGCTTCTGCTCCAGCGAGGTGCGCAGCAGCGCCGTGTTCGGGTCGGTGAGCGTCCCCTGCAGCCAGAACGGCCGCAAGCTCTGCGATACGGAGAGCGCTGCCGACGGAATGTGCCGGTACGCCAGCTCCTGATGCATGTATCCGTCCGTGGCGGGGAGGAATTCCCGGTTGAGCGCATAAGCGATGGCGGCCGTCGCTTTCATGCCGCCGGGAAGCGGCTTGCTTACGCTGATGTCCGCGCCCGCGTCTGCGGCATACCATGCGCTCTCCTTCTGCACATCGTTGAATTCTGAGCGCGCCGACGCGGACAGCGATACCGGGTAGAGCGCACCTTTGTGACGCAGCACGGATTCCGCCTGCCTGACATCGAGCTCTGCCGCGATATTCCTGCTGCCGCGGCTTTTCCCTGTCTTCCATAACGATTCGAGCCCTGTCTCGGCGCCAGCCGCTGCCGCTGCGGCGAACGAGAGCGCTGATAGCGCGGCGCATAGCCGGGCACGGCGCCCCATGCTTCTTGTCATTGCATGTCCCCCTGTACCTTATAGATAGTTCCAGCCTGCGCGTTTTGCGCAGAAAATTGAATTTTTCTTTTGCGACGGAGAGCAAATCCCGCCTGAATTCCGGGGATAGCGGAACAGAAAACTTGTTTCCGTGGCAAAACGGCTGCGGTACTTGACAGAAAGGGATGCCTTCGCTATTCTATATACCGAACGGTATATAAAATGGCAAACGGGAACAGCAGGGACATTATTCTGAACACGGCGGTGGCGCTCTTTGCCCGGAAGGGCTACGAGGGCGTGGGAGTGCAGGAAATCTGCGCGGCGGCGGGAATCACCAAGCCCACCTTGTACTATTTTTTCAGGAACAAGCAGGGGCTTCTTGCGGCCATCGCGGACAGCTGGGGTGCGGAGCTTGCGGGACGGCTGGAAGGTGCGCTTGTCTACCGGCACGATTTTATCAAGGGGCTGACCGACAGCCTCTGCGCCGAGCTTGATTTTGCGGCCGAGCACCCGGACTTCTTTATGCTGCACTGCGTCCTGCTGAACGCGCCCGAAAACGCCGGCTGCAAGAGCGTGTACGCGCCGCTCGCGCAAAAAATCCAGGGGCTGTACACCGGGTTCTTTATGCGTTCGGCGGCGGAATTCGGCAACATGCGCGGAAAGGAAGAGCTGTATGCGCTCTTGTACCACAACCGGGTTTGCTCGCTCGCAGCCCTCCGCGCGCTCGGCCGCATGGAATTTTCGGACGAAAGCATCTATCGGATTGTGCACAGCTTTGTGTACGGCGTCGCAAACTAAGGAGGAATGTATGGCAGCGCTTTTTTCGGACAAGTTTTTTTACCACATCTACGCGATGGGGCTTTCGGGAGTGGCGAAGCACAACGATTTTGCGTGCCCCGCGGGCGATTTTTTTGCGCGGCTTTCCGGCGATTTGGACAGAATCAGGGCGCTCGGCTGCAACGCGATTCTTATCGGGCCGGTGTTCGAATCCACGTCGCACGGCTACGACACGGTGGATTACTTCCACATTGACCGCAGGCTCGGCAACAACGAAAGCTTTTCGGCCTTCTGCCGCTGCTGCCATGAAAAAGGTTTTTCCGTCGTGCTGGACGCGGTGCTCAACCACACGGGGCGGGATTTCTTTGCGTTCAAGGACATCCAGCAGCACGGAAGGGAAAGCCAGTTCGCCGGCTGGTATGCAAACCTTACGTTCGGCAGGAAGAGCGAGTGGGGCGACTCCTTTGACTATGAAGGCTGGGCGGGTCACAAGAACCTTGTCAAGCTGAACAGCGCGAACCCCGACGTGCGGAACCACCTCTTTGCGGCCGTCAGGATGTGGATTGAGGAATTCGGCATTGACGGTCTGCGCCTCGATGCCGCCGATGTGCTGAGCAAAGATTTTCTGGACGCGCTTTCCTCGTTCTGCAGGGGAATAAAGCACGACTTCTGGCTGATGGGCGAGGTTGTGCACGGCGACTACCGTGACTGGGCGCGGGAAGGCCGGCTCGATTCGGTTACGAATTACCAGCTGTACAAGGCCTTGTGGTCAAGTCTGAACGATCAGAACCTCTTTGAGCTCTCCTACAATCTGGAGCGTGAGTCGGACGCGGAAAAAGGCATGTACAAGGATATCGCACTCTACAACTTTGTGGACAACCACGACGTGAACCGCGCGGGGAGCGTGCTTTCTTCCCCTGAACGCCACCTTCCGCTCCTGTACGCGCTGCTGTTTACGGTTCCCGGCATTCCTTCCATCTATTACGGGAGCGAATCTGGCATTAGGGGCACACGGAGCGATTGCGGCGACCGCGAGCTCCGCCCCGCGCTTCCGCCGTTTGCGCCCGCGGTGCCGGAGCGGCTGCGGCAGGGCTTCGACACAGGATTCCTTCCGCCGCTGATTGCCCGCTGGGCGCGCATCCGCCGCGAGCACAGCGCCCTGCAGTCAGGGGATTTTTCCGTCGCGCTCACCAGGAACCGCCAGTGTGCCTTCTGGCGTACAAACGCGGAAGAAAAGCTGCTCGTCGTTGTCAACGCTGATTTTGCGGCGGCGCGGGTGGAGCTTGACGCCGTGCCCTCCGGCGATTACACGGATGTGCAGACGGGCGCCCGCTTCTATGCGGACTCGGCGCTGCGTCTTGAGCTCGCGCCCTGCACGGCGCTGCTGCTGCGGAAAGCCTGAGCGTGCGGGGTCAGTCTCCGCTGTGCTGCGGCGTGCTTTGGGGTGCGGTGTTTGTGCGCACGTCGGTCGCGGTAATCGAGATGTCGGCGCCGTGCAGGCGCATGTAGGTGTGCTGCTCGCGCAGGTCTGTCTTCCAGCCGAAGAGCAGGTAGCTCGCGGGCTCCCAGAGCGCCACCCAGCCGATGATGCTGAGGCCTTCGCTGAGCACGTTGTAGAACGGATGGTTCGGCGCCTGAATCTTGAGCAGGTGCGCCACAAGGAGACAGGCGGTAAGGAATACGATGCCGGACAGCAGGTTGAGCGTCCAGCGTAGGAATCGGCGGTTGTTGCGCACCAGATGGTCGATTGCCCGCGCGCGGAAATAGTTCGTAAAGCTTGCGGGAATCGTCTTGAGCCGCTCCTCCGTCAGCGTCGCCTCCGGTATAAAAAGATGTATGGTGATGTGGGATTTCTTGGGCAGCCGCTTCATCTGCTTGAGGATATAGGCCTCTACGTCCTCGTTCAGATCCCGGTCCTCCTCCGGGGTCGGGTCGTAGGGATTGTACAGATCCTCCGCGTCCTTTACCCGCACGATGACAGTGTCGTTGAAAATATGCTGGAGCCCCTTTGGCACGGTGATATGCGCCTTGCGCTCCCTTTCCTCCAGTTTTGCCGCGTCGCGGGCAAGCTCTTCCTGTCTCATGCGCCAGACCTTCCTCTGTTCCTTGGTGACGGGAGGAATCTCCGCCGTGTGTGCCGGAACATCCTTCCGCGCGAATAAAAAAAGGGAATTCCCTGCGGAAATTCCCTTTGCTGGAGATAGCCGGAGTCGAACCGGTGACCTTATGATTGCGAACCACACGCTCTACCAACTGAGCTATATCCCCGTGTAACGCTGCCTCCTATACACTAGCCGAAAAAAAAATGCAAGAGGCTTGCGCAAAAAGTCCAGGGCTTAAGCACTAAAACAAAAATGCGCTCCCAGCGGAAGGGGCATC
>ODAI012399164.1_pt1 | contig 20662 bp, 24 predicted proteins | sample 1539321 | NCBI WGS metagenome assembly ODAI01 (sample SAMN02144231, study PRJEB22623) | gut metagenome | biome: sheep rumen | host: Ovis aries | place: New Zealand
ATAAGATAAATACATATCAAGTTAATATAATAAATTTAAGATATTATAATATCAATAGCACACTAATTATATAAATAATGCTAACTATTATTTTCAATTAAAATAATCATATGGTGGACAATGAAAAATAGTTAATGATAAATAAATAAGTTGAAAAAAATGAAAAAACAGTAAATAAAAAAAAGATCACAAGATAAACATCATCCATTAAAATAGAGAAACATTATAATAAGGATAAAAAGAGAATATTGAATTTAATATTTTACGGCAGTACCCGTTATACTTACAAGAATGGTATTTCCCATAGTACCACCAAGATTACTGTATTTTACCCTTACGTTTAATATTGCATCAGCAGCCATATCCTCTGCCTTTTCAATCATACTGTCCATAGCAATCTCTCTTGCTTTCTTTAGCTGAATTTCATATGTGGATGTTCTTCCACCCACCACATCACGTACTCCTGAAAAGATATCCTTGTATACGTTTGCACCTATTAAACCTTCTCCACTTACAATACCCAGGTATTGCGTCACGTCTTTTCCTTCAATTGAAGGTGTTGTTACTATTAACATAATTATCACCAAAAAAAATATTATTGGAAATATTATTCTTCATCAAAGAAGGATAATACTCCACAAATAAAGAACCATAATCCTATTATGACACCGAAATATAATGGATTAGCAAAGAAATATGCCATAATAATGGATATTATACCAAATATGATATTTACAATTCCCCAAAGAGTAAATACTCTGAAAATTCCAGATATTATGGAACATATTCCAGATATTATTAAAATAATTGCCATAGCGTATAATAATATGTTGAACATCATTATGATAAGATTAGGATTAATCATAAGATATACGCCAATTATTATAAATATAATCGCAAATAGTATATTGAGTATAGCCGCGTTTCTCTGAATATGAAAACGCTGATATGCAAACAATAATGATAATATGGCTACAAATATAAAGAACAAACCAAAAATGATGCTCACCGTAGTTGGTATTATCAATGGAAATATCATTGTGATGAGACCCAATATCATCATTATAATAGAATAACTTTTAATATTGAAATTCATATGATAAACCTCCGTCGCTTTATTATAATCTTTAATTGTCATCATTATTAAAATATAGCATGAATTATTTTTTTGATTATATGATTGACTTTGAAAATTAATAAATAAAATATACTACAAAAATATATATAGTGATTCTATTTGAAAATTTATACCGTATTTGTAGAAGCAAAAACTCCAGGTAACATAGGATTTCTTGCAAGATGTATGAAAAACTTTGATTTTAAGAAAATGGTACTGATAAATCCATGTGAACTTGATGAAAGTTCATATTATCAAGCAGTGCATGCACAAGACATTGTGGAAAATGCTTTAATCTATGATTCATTGGAAGAGTTTATTCAAGAAAAAAACATTGCAACAATCATAGGAACTAGCGGAAGTCCTGGCGGCAATCATAACATTAAAAGAATGCCCATTACTCCGGAAGAATTGGGAAAGACCATAAATACAAATGGTAATGTAGCATTACTATTTGGACGTGAAGGAGATGGTCTGACTAATGATGAAATAAACCTATGTGATATTCTGGTAAGTATACCTACAAGTGATGAATATCCTATCATGAATATTACGCATGCTGCTTCTATTATTTTTTATGAAATATTCAAGAATAAAAAAGAATACCCTGTAGACAGTATTGATATTACAACTAAAGAGGATAAGGATGTGTTGACAACCCAGATTAACATGATTATATCCAAATTGGATTATCCTGAACATAAACAAATCATAGTTAAAAATATCGCAAAACATATACTTGGAAGATCATTTATAACAGGTAGAGAAGCAAAAACATTACGTGGAACACTCAAACGTATAAATCAAAGAATCAATAATAACAATGAGGAATAAAAATGGCAATACTTAGTGATGTGGATATAGAAAAATATTTAGATGAAGGCAAAATTGTTATTGATCCTATAGAAGATGATAAACAGATACAACCATCAAGTGTGGATTTGAGATTAGGCGATGAATTCAAAGGATTTAAAATTGTTACAAAACCATTTATAGATCCATTCGACCAGACAGACCTTGAATCATACATGGATTCATTAACTGTAGAAAAGGGTGAACCATTCATTATTCATCCGGGAGAATTTACACTGGCAACGACATATGAATATGTTAAAATACCTGAGGATATTGTTGCACGTGTAGAAGGCAGATCATCTATGGGTCGACTGGGTATTACAATGCACGTTACAGCAGGATACATCGACCCGGGCTTTGAAGGTAAAATCACATTGGAGATATCCAATATCGGTAAGATGCCTGTAGCCCTATATCCTGGTCAACGGGTATGTCAAATAGTATTTGAAACTATGACTTCACCATCTGCTAAACCATACGGCCATGAAGATCGTGACAGTAAGTATATGAAACAAACCGGGCCACAGGTTAGTAAAATAAAACAAGATTTTGATATTAAAGGAGGTAAATAATGACAAATGAAGAAATGATGAGTATAGCAAAGAAACGTGGAATATTATATCCGTCATTTGAAATATACTCTGGTGTTGCAGGTTTTTATGATTATGGACCAGTAGGAGGATTATTAAAAACAAACATAATGAATCTATGGAGAGAATATTATGTTAGCAAAGAGCGTTATTTTGAAATCGAAGCACCTACCGTAATGCCAAAAGAAACCCTTAAGGCATCAGGACACGTTGATAACTTTACTGACCCAATGACACAATGTAGTGAATGTAAAGAGATTTACCGTGCAGATCATATTATAGAAGAAAATATAGATAGGGAAGTTGAAGGATTACCTGATGAAACATTAACACAAATTATTAATGACAACAACATCGTCTGTACCGATTGTGGTGGAAAACTGGACGATGTTAAAAGTTATAACCTAATGTTTAAAACTCAAATAGGAGCTAGTGGAAAACAGGTAGGATATATGAGACCTGAAACTGCACAGGGAATATTCATAGCATTTAAGCGTATAAGCAGATTTTACAAGGATAAACTTCCATTCGGTATCGTGCAGTTAGGTAAATCATACAGAAATGAATTATCACCTAGACAGGGAGTAATAAGATTAAGGGAATTTACACAAGCCGAAGCGGAAATATTTGTTGACCCATCAGATAAGACCCATAGAAATTATGAAAATATCAAAGAACTTGAATTGAAACTTTACGGTCAAAAACAACAATTAAATAATGAGGAACCTATTACAGTACTGGTAAAAGATGCCATTGACAACAACATAGTAAGCAGCCAGACATTAATCTACCAGATAGTTATTGCCAAAAGCTTCCTAAGTGACCTTGGAATTCCTGATGAAGCAATCAGATTCAGACAACACTTACCTGATGAAATGGCTCATTATGCCATTGACTGTTGGGATGCAGAGGTAAAAACAGACCAGTATGGATGGGTTGAAATAATAGGTATTGCAGACAGAACCGACTTTGACCTACAGTCACACATCAAACACAGTAAGGAAGATTTAAGCGTATTTAAGGAATTTGATGAACCAAAAGAGGTTACCGTCACAAAAACATCATTCAATATGAAGAAGTTCGGCCCAACATTCAAGAAAGACTCATCCAAGGCAAAGGAAATACTTGAAAATACCGACGCAGATGTCATACTCAAATCATTTGAACAAAACGGCGAATACACATTCAACATTGATGAGACTGAATACACGATAGATGATAGCTTTGTAAGCTTCGAGACAGTTACGGAAAAAATCAAGGGAGAAAGAATAATTCCTCACGTAATAGAACCATCCTATGGTATTGACAGAATAATCTATTCCACATTACTACATTCCTACACCGAGGATAAAAATGAAGAAGATGAAGTAAGAAAATATCTTAAAATCCCTGCAAAGGTAGCTCCTATAAAGGTAGCCGTGCTTCCACTGGTTAACAAAGAAGCACAGGTAGACCTGGCAAGAGATATAGAAAATACTCTTAGGGATAACAATATCATTACCAGCTTCGATACAAGTGCTACAATCGGTAGACGATATGCAAGAGCAGATGAAATAGGTATTCCATATGCAATTACCGTCGACTATGATAGTGTTGAAGACAAGAAGGTTACTATAAGAAATAGGGATACATTCAAACAAAAAAGGGTATCCATTAAACAGGTCCCAATGTTGATTAGTCAATTGATTAATGGATTTATTGAATTTGATGAAATAGAAGAGTAGATAACCATGATTATTGATGCTCATATACACTCTGATTCAAGGCCCGTGGAAGACTTTAAAGATATCAGTATCGTCGGGGTTAAAGCCGTTGTAAGTTGTGCCTATGATCCTCTAAAGATGAAGCAGTCAAACGTGTGTTTTGAACACTTCGACAGAATATTGAATGTTGAAACAAAACGTGTCGGCCAACATGGAATCAAGTATCTCATCGCATTAGGAGTACATCCACGTGCAATTCCTGCAGATTACTCCAATGTTCTTGAAAAATTGCCTGAATATTTATCCGAAGACGATGTTATTGCCATTGGTGAGATTGGATTGGACAGCGCAAGCCAATTGGAACAGGAGGTATTCATCAAACAGCTTCAACTGGCAGATAGCCTTAACTGTAATGTGATTGTTCATACGCCGAGAAGCAATAAGGCAGTTGTTACAGACAAAATCATGGAACTGATTGATGAAAACATTAAACCACAACTGGTACAGCTGGATCATGTTGACTTCTCGATTGTTGATAAGGTAATTGAAAAGGAGTACACACCGGCAATAACTGTTCAACCATTGAAAATGAGTGTTGAGGATACTATAAAAGTCTTTGATGAATATGGTTTTGATAAGTTTATAGTGGATAGTGATATGAGTTATGCTCCTTCTAATCCTATGAGTCTGGCTAATTTAAAACATGAATTAGAAGTAAACGGTTATCCAAAAGAGGATATTGATAAGGTTATGTATAAAAACTTCATGAAATTCCACAACATGAAATCGTTGTGATTATTTTTATTTCTCTTTCCATCTTTTTTTTATTATGAAAAAAATAGTTATTTGTTTGTTAAAAAAAGATAGGCTTTCTTCTAAAGAAAAAATGGGAGAAAGTGATTTATCTTATTTAATGTGTTAATAAGACAATATCTTTAGGAACTACTACAATAACATTTTTTGTACTTCCAAGCAGTACTACTTGAGCCCCTGTTGATTGTTTAAACTCTTTAATCATTGAACCTAATTTAGCAAATTCAGAGGAACGTCTTTCTTGGATATATTTTAAATCAATTATTGCAGGTACCCCTGTTTTATTAACATTATCCAACTCATCATTTAACGTGTATACTGATTTGACTTTTATTAAACGAATAGTATCTATGTTTGCTCCCCTATCTGGCTCAATTAGTATTGTGTCATCATCATGTTCTACTGTGATGTCATCAAAGTCATCATCATAGTCAGAGTATGAATCGCCTATTGATGATATGATACTGTCATTTAACATTTTTTGATTATCGTTAAAACTTTGATCCACGTTAAACTCGCCATCATATTCTCTATCTATTGATTTTTTAACATTTACTGTTAAATCTTTTAAAGAATTTTTCATTTATTCTCACCTACATATTCAAGTACTGCATCTAAGAGACGTTCTATACCACCATTTGAGCCTGTATGGATATCTACAGTTGGTAAAGAAAACTCTTTTTCTATATCCTCTAATGATTCGTCTTGTGAATTTCTTCTGTTGATTGATAAAGCTATAACTTTTGTAGGTTCTACCGCTTCTATAGCATTTAATTCAGTTTTTATTCCAACAGGTTCTCTGAATGGATGATTTGGCCTATGACATAATACTACTGCATCAGGCATTGCTCCGAACAATATTGATGCGGATAATCCTTTTGGATGAGGATTTCCCTGTTCGGTTAAACTGGATTGTCCTTCGACAAATATTATATCAGGATCTTCATTTTCTTCCATATATTTAAGCGTTCCCATAATGACTGCTGGAACATCCATCACAGATAAACTACCTGCACGGAAATTGATATCTGTAGGTTTTTCCAGCCCCATTTCGTCAGTTGAAATAATTATAGCCTTTAAACCACGTTCTTTTGCCAGTTGCCCTAATCTTCTTGTTGTTGTACGTTTACCACATTCCTGTGATGTTCCACCTACAAAAATTACTGGTTTTTTATGTTTGTATGTTATTTTTGGTAGAACTTCAGTACATTTTTCAGGAGCCACACCCATTACTTTCTTTACGTTATCCAATCTGGAACTTATTTGTTTGATTTCAACACCCCTTTGATTAGCGAATTTCAATAGAGATGGGTTGTCTTCGATTGGTAATGATCTAAATGAAGTTAATACATTCTGTCCCAAATCGATAGCCTGTACCGCATATTTTAATGCTGCTCCTTCAGCTCCTATAGGCAACATGATAGCTACCGTTTTTGAATTAGTTGATTCTACCAGTTCCTTTAAATCAGAACCTACAATATGTCCACAAAATTCTTTTCCTTGTTTTTCAACAGAGTCATCTAAAAAACCGGCTGTTTCCACTCCAGGGAAGTTGGAGAATTTTTCCCCTCCTCCACCTGCACCGATTATAATAAATGGACTTAACTGTTCAAAATCTTCATTAGATTTTACTGAATACAAAAAATCACTTCTCCAAGATAATTATTAATTGATAAATTATTTTATTATAATTATACTTTTATTATTAATATAATTTAAAGTATACTATAGTTTTAGAAAAAATTAAATTTTAATGTGGAGGTTAAGTGAAAAAAATAAGCCATAATGGAAGATATTAATAGCGTATCTTTCCTATATGTCTTGTACTTCCCGGATCTAATCCATTGAATATGGATAAGTGGTATATGAACCATTCTAATGGTATTAGCAATATAAATGGAGTTAATAATGGGTCTACATCAGCATAGTCTTCTTGATTGAATATGATATTGTTTACTTCTATTCCTTCACAGAATTTTATTGCCTTAGGTGTGATATCATCTGCTTCATCATTTGATTTGATAAATACAACACTGACACCTTTTTCTACTCTTTCAATTAGTCCATGCCTAAATTCTCCTGAATATAATGGACAAGCATGTTTTTCTGCTCCTTCCATAAACATTGTCATTGCCAATTTATATGCTAATCCATAATTCAATCCACTTCCCATACAATAGAATATATCAACATCCTTGTTTTTCTGAGCTAATTCCTTTGCATCCTCTTGAGTTGATTCGATTAAACTTTCAACTAACTCTGGTAATTGATATAACTGATTTAACATTTCTTCCGTTCTTTGAGATTTAATCATTGAGAAGAATATAACATACAATGAAAATAATTGAGTTATATAAGTCTTTGTACCTAAAATAGCATGTTCTTCACCACATAATGTTACAACAGAGTGGTCTGCTTCCTTTGCCATTGAACTTTCTGCATTGTTAGTTATTGATACCGTTGTTATATTGTATTCCTTTGCTTTCCTTAAAGCTGCTAATGTATCTGCGGTTTCACCAGATTGGGATGTTACTATCAATCCGACATTACTATCCTTTTCCAACATTTGATGATTTACAAATTCGAATCCCGTCTGTACGTCAATATTTATTGTAGAAAATGATTTAATAGCATCTTTAATTGAATAACATGTTGATATTGAACTTCCGCAACCAATTAGAAATATTTTATCGAATTTAGAATAAATCTCGGATATGGATTCCAAATGTTCCTTCTCTGATTCAATTGTATTTTTAAGAGATAATGGCTGCTCCATTATTTCTTGATACATTTCATATTTCATCACATTTACTCCATCTTTCGTTTTATATTTAATAATATATTGCTATTTATTATAGTTATGTTTTTTAACTTATTTATAATATTCTTTAATAAAATATCATAGAAGCATTGATTTCATATAATAATCTTATTTAATAAACAAATGTAGAAATAATAACATGAAGATAAAAAATCTTAAAAAAGTTAAATATAAAAGTAGGCCAAACAGATTTACCGTCGAATTTATCGATGATGACAACAGCATTCAATTAGCTCATCTGCACGATCCTGGAAGATTAAAGGAATTGCTGATAGAAAACAGGGACATTCTAGTAGAATATGTGGAAGATTATAAGAAAACCAATCGTAAAACTGCATATAATATGATTGCAATATTTCATGAAGACAACTGGGTACTTCTAAACAGCAGCTTTCATAATAGTTTAGTCAAAGAATTGATTGCTGAGAAAAAAATCGATCAACTGAAGAAATATGATGTAAAACAAGCGGAGTATACCTATGGAAATAGTCGATTAGATTTTTTATTGTGTGATGATACGAATAATGAGTTATATCTGGAAGTTAAAGGATGTACCCTTGTGGTAGACCAAACGGCAAAATTTCCTGATGCTCCCACTACCCGTGGAAAAAAGCATGTGGATGAACTGATTAAAATCAAAGAGGAAAATAATGATAGTGCAATAATAATACTTATCCTCCAAAATAATGCTAAAATATTTACGCCAAATTATGATACTGATTTCGCATTTAGTAAAAGCTTGGAAGAAGCATATGCTAAAAATGTTAAGATATATCCCGTGCACATTTTAACGGAATATTCTGATAATACCCTCACTTTAAAATATGGAGGACAGCTGAAATTAAAGTTTAATCCACAATGATTCGGAAAATCCCTGTGTTTTTTAATTAGAAGACTTGATGACTGCATAGATTTAAGTGATATTGACTCATAATACGATAATTCTAGTCAAAAGACAATACTTGTCTGATGAAATCAATTAAAACATAATATAAAAAAAGACTGCCCGTTACGCTACACTACAAAATCATCATGAAATGCCCAGTAATAAGGAATATCAAAATATTTAATCAGTTCAACAAAACAGTACCACAATTTGTGGATGAAAAATAAAAAAATATTAAAAATAGGAGTACCTAACAATTACTCCTAATGGGGGGGGGAGAGATATTAAAGATTATCATAGGTTTATATGAAAAAAGAAGTAAAAAACAAAGGCAATAAAATGAATAAGGAGGTTTTATTTCGGGAAAAACATTGATAATCTTGAAGTAAAAATTAAAATAAAAAAAGTACATATGTCATATTGAATTCTAATACAATATCAAGAATTAATATATAAATCAAGATCTCAATATGGTAATTTTTACAATATAAATAGCAAAATAAAGTAATACAAAAACATGCAGGAAATTAGATAATAAAATCTAAATTTCATTCTTAAATATTGTTTTTGAATCTTGTAGATAAAAAAGAAGTTTAAATGGTGTATTTGACTTATTTTTCATGTTTAATAGATTGAATATTTCATTAAATAATTCTTTATGATGTTTTAAAATTGATTGGATATCCTTCCCGTCACCATCGACTCCACTATCTTCTGATAATATGCATTAGTGTATCCTTCTTTTTTCTCCAACCCAATATAAATAATAATAGCCATAACTACCACTTTTATATTAACTGAATTTTAAGTTTTTGATGTAATAACGAAAACTCTGAAATGGAATTGTCGCACCCCCTCTTTTATATAAAAAAAAGTAAAAAACATAGACAATACTCCAAATACAGTCTTACTTTCAAAAAGTAAATCATCACACCAGTATCAATTGAAAAATTATTATCAAAAACATTAATAAAATGTAATGATATAAATAAATATTAATAAACCATAGAATGATAATGATGGCAGACAGAATACTTCAAGGATATGAATTATACAAGAATGATGATGTTATTGTAGAACATTATGAGTCTGGACATGCATTATTTAAAGTAAAAAATAATAAGAAAAATGATTATTATTTGGTTTCAATGATTTATGGTTTTTGGAATTGTGATTGTGCTGATTATCAGTATAGAAATCAACGTGAACCAGGAAGCTTTTACTGTAAACACTTACAAGCAGCACAGTTTAAACTTCTGGATATATTGAATGATTTGAATAATAAATAATATGAAGAGTAGTATTATGAAAATTGAAGATTTATTAAAACCATGCCCTAAATGCGGTTCTAAAGATAAAACACAACATAGAGATTTTGAAAGAGAATTTAATGCATATGGTGCTAATGGTGAATTAAAATGTACCAATTGTGGCCATATCTTCATTACTAGAGATGAAGCTATTGATATGAGAAGAGCACAAGAAGCTGAAGATAGTGAGGAGTAATTATGATTATTAACGATAATTGTTTATACTGTGGAGCATGTGCAGGAGTATGTGTAGCAGATGCCATAGATGTACAAGAACTAAAAATAGTTATTGATGATGAAAAATGCACTAAATGTGGTTTATGTGTAAGAACATGCCCAGTAGCTGCACTTACAATGGAATAGGTGATTAGATGGATATTGAAACAGACATCGTTGTTGTCGGAGCAGGACCTGGTGGTTCTTTAGCTGCTAGAGAAGCTGCAAAACATGGTGCTAAAGTACTTTTAATAGATAAAAAAGCTGAAATAGGATCTCCAAAAAGATGTGCTGAAGGAGTATCCAAATCAGGCCTTGAAGAACTAGGAATAAACCCTGACCCAAGATGGATAGCAAGAAGATCAACGGGAGTTAGACTTGTTTCACCTGATCAAACAAGTGTATGGTTAGATGAAGACACCATCGACATACCTGAATCAGGTTATGTCTTAGAAAGAAAGGTATTTGATAAACACATGGCAATGGATGCAGCACGTGCCGGAGCAAAAATAATGATACGTACACGTGCAACCGCCTTCGAACGTGTGGATGATGGAGTCATAATAACAGCCGAACACATGGGTGAGGAAGTTAAAATACATGCAAAGATTGTTATTGCTGCTGATGGTCCTGAATCACGTGTCGGTAGATGGGCAGGACTGGATTGTAATACAAAATTTGACAACATGGAATCCTGTGTACAATATGAAATGGCCGGAGTTGAAATGGAAAACAACAATGTTATACAGTTATACTTCGGAAGTGTAGCCCCTGGTGGATATACATGGATTTTCCCTAAGGGTGAAGATATTGCAAATGTAGGTATTGGTGTCCTAAAAACACATACCGATAAAACAGCACTTGAGCATTTGGATGAATTCGTAAAAACTTGTCCTGAAACTAAGAATGCACAGGCTGTTGAGATAAACATGGGGGGAGACCCTGTTGGTGGATTAATCAAAGAACGTGTAGGAGACAATATTTTAGTAGTCGGTGATGCCGCTGGTTTTGTCAATCCATTAACCGGTGGTGGAATCAACAGTGCACTGGAATCTGGAGCATATGCAGGTATAGTTGCTGCTGATGCAATTGAAAGTGGAGATTACAGTGCCAAAAATCTTCAGGAATATGTAAAATTAACCGATGAGAATATCGGTGAAGGATATGAAAAATATAAAAAGGCCAAGGAATATTTATTATCATTGAATGATGATGAATTAAATGACATCGCCCATGAATTTGTCAAACAAAAGGTAGATGAAATTAGTCCTAAAACCATGATTAAACTTTTAATAAAAGTATCCCCTAAAGCTCTTCTTAAATTAGGTAAATTATTCTAAAAACCTAATTATATTTTTTTTTACAAAAATTTAATGGAAAGAAATTATTATGAAATATGCGAAAATTCCATGCGTAACAGAATTATCACTCCATAGACCAGAAGTTGTAAGATGGCAAAACAGGATGAAACTATTGGAACCGTATACTGATACGATTGTGGTATTTCCATGCAGTATGAAAAAGCCGTACTCTCAATCAAAATCACATACTTTATTTAGAAAATACTCCAAAGGATTACAGGAAGTCATACTTACATCACCTTTTGGAATATGTCCAAGAGAAATGGAGAAAACATACCCTATTCAGTCATATGATGCTTCAACTACTGGAGACTGGTCTGATGAGGAAATTAAAATGGCAGGTAAAGCTATCAAAGATTATGCTAAAGATCATAAAGTGATAGCACATGTAGCCGGTGGTTACAAAAAAGCTTGTGAAGAATATTTGGATAATGTGGTTTACACATGTCTGGATGAGAACACACGCTCAACCGAATCATTGAACAATTTAAAAAATGAAGTTAAAAAAGCGGATAAAGTACCAAACAACAAACATAAAATTCATGATTTAAGATCCATTGCAAGATATCAGTTCAACAGCAAAAAGATGGATGCACTCATACCAGAGAATGTCAGAACAAGTGGACGTTTTAACACGAGAATAATGATTGACAAAGAACAAATAGCCACATTACACTTTGAAACCGGTTTATACACTTTAAATCTTAAAGCTGGAGAAATTCTTAAAGAAAATGAAATAAACAGGGTATTTATCAACTTTGACTTACAAAGCAACACATTATTTGCACCGGGAATTGTTGATGCTGATACTGAAATCATCCCTAATGATGAAGTCGTTATCATAAAGGATGATACTGTTATTGGTGTTGGTAAATCCATGATGAACGGTGAAGAGTTAGTCAATGCAGATAAAGGTATTGGCGTTAAAATCAGACATCAAATTAAATGATATTTGAAGTTAAGTTAAACGAATTTATGATAAAGTATAATATAAAAAAAAGACTAAAATAGAATATAAAAAGGAGAATTATATATGAGTGAAGAAATAAAAAGTCAAATTCAAGATAAATTAGCAATGATTGCAGATCCACATATGGGAGTTAGTATTGTACAAATGGGACTTGTTAGAGACATTCAATACGATGAAGAAAGTAAAGAAGCTGACATTACAATTTGTCCAACCAATCCTGGATGTATGAGTGTAGCAAACATAGCTATGGCTGCAAGATTAGAAGCTGAAAAAATTGAAGGTGTCGATAAGGCAAAAATCACAGTTATCGAACATATGATGGCTGACACAATTAATGAAATGGTTAATAAAGATGAATAATCTTATAATCAACTTTTAATTTTTTTAATACAAACCATAAAGTATATATATAAAGTAGTATCAATATAATAATAGTGTCTGTAAAAAGACATCTGATTTTTATAGGGCGCGTGGCTCAGCTTGGTTAGCGCGCACGGCTGATAACCGTGAGGTCCTGGGTTCGAATCCCAGCGTGCCCATTCTTATTATTAACTTTTCTAATTTTAATTAATCAAATTTTATCCTAAATATACTATTATTTTTTTTAGATAATTTGTTTTCAATTTAATAAATAAAAGAAAAAAAATAGTTGTTGATTGAAAATATTTAGTTTATACCTTCAATCAATTCTTCCAAGTGTTTAATATACATATTTCTAACGTCTTTTACTTGTGCTAAACCTTCAATTACACATTCAACTTCATATCCGTTTGATTCAAACATGGATTTCCATGAATCTTCTTCATCTCCAGCCATATCATTTTGAGCATGATCACCTGCAACCACCATCAATGGTTTTAAGACAATTTTACTATATTCTCCTTCTTTGATCATATTTAAAACATCATCAAAGGTAGGTTGTGCTTCTACAGTTCCAATATAATAGTTTTTATAATTTTTAGAGATTAGTTTATCCTGTAATGTGGTGTAAATTTTATTTGAATCGGCTGGCGTTCCATGACCCATGAAAACAACTGCTGTATCATCATCATATTCATTTGCAGTAATGCAATCAATTAAGTCTTCATAATCCCTGTCATATTTGACTAATGGTTCACCAAGTATTATATTGTCAAATTTATCCACATAATCTTCCAGATGATCCTTAATCTTGTAATGATATTCCGTACCATCCATCATATGGGTAGGTTGTACAATAAGTGTTTTAACACCATCGTTTACTGCTCTTTCAAGAGCCTCTGGAACATTATCTATTATTAGGTTGTCACGTTTTTTTAGTTTATTTATAATCATTTGACTTGTGAATGCTCTTCTTATTTCATAATCAGTGAAATATTCCTTTATATCATTTTCTATTGCACCAATTGTTAGGTCACGATTATTGTTGTATGATGTTCCGAAACTTACGACTAAAATTACTTTATCTGCCATATTATCATTGTCCTATTTTTTTAATTATTAACCAGCATTTTCAAATTAAATATTAAATTCAATTGAAAACCTTTACATACTACTTGATAATATATTAATGAAAATATTTAAAAATTTGTTTTCTATATAGAATATATTTAACAAAATTATTAAAAGTAAGATTTGCATTATATGAATTGTAATTCAATCAATTTAGTATAAAAATTAATACTTTAATTTAAATTTTAATATTACAACATATAATCACCAAGAGAGTACAATAATACAATTTTAGGACTTTTCAACAAGAATTTGTTCTTATTAATTATAATAGCATACATTTCGATTGACAGTTTGTCTAATTTATTTAGTTTAATCATAGAATTATATCTCCAAATTGTCGTACAGTCCAAGAATAAATTAATTAAGTATTTTTAATAAAAATCATGAAAAAATTAGAATATTTTAAGGACAACATGTTACATTTTAATTATAACACATTATTTTAAAGTAGATGTTAAAACAAAAATCAAATTAATTTTTAAGCTATAAAATAAAATTGCAACTATCATAAAATTAGTACCAAATAACTAACCAAGAGACTATATCCCCATCAATTTTTTTATAAAAATATGAAAGATAAAAAATAATTAATTGCCACCAAATAGATAAAATAAGCCATAATATCAGATTTTTTAATTTGAATAAATTATATTAATAATACAATATATAATAATTTATGGAGCAAATGGTAATTGGGAGTTATTATTAAATAATAAACTCACCATATTTTACCTATTTTTTTAACTATTTTTACTAGATTATCAACATATAAATAGAATATGTTTCTATCAGAATTATCCAATTGCCCTTTACTTAATTATTGATGATTTTTAGATAACCAAGTTTAAAAGAATAATATAAAACTTATTATTAAAAAAATAGCATTATAAAAAGTTAAATAAAAAAGTTAATAAATAAAAAAAAAAATAAAAACAAAAAATAGAAATGAATTATTCGTTTTCTAATTCATCTAAAAGATCATTCCAAGTATCTAATGTTTCTTTAGCTGCTTCTTCAGTTAATACTTCTATAGCATACCCAGAGTGAATTAAAACATAATTTCCAATTGTTGCTTCAACTAAATCCAATTTAGCTTCTTGTTTAACTCCACCAAAATCACAGGTAGCAACGTTATTATTTATTTCCAAAATTTTTGCAGGTGCTGCAATACACATATATTATTCCTCCCAAAGTTAATACGAATAATTAAAATCATTATTTTTAAAATATATATTTAGCTAACTATTAATAGTATGTAATTATTATTATTTAAATTATGGTATTAAAATATAAATCATAAAAAAGTAGAGGATAATAGTTACCCTAAAAAATATTAATGAAATGAATTAAAATATAATAAATAAATATTATTTTAAAAGGTGATTTAATGAATCAGACAAAACACCCACACAATAATGTAATAAATAATCTAGAAGAAATAAATACATTAATCTCATTACTTGAAACGTCCAAAATGGCATACCTGAAAGCAAACTTGAGCATACATTTACATGAAAGTGAAATTAAACTATTTAAGCAAGTAATAAAACATGATAAAAAACATCACAAAAATTTAAGAATCAAAAGATATCAAAAGTTAATGGAAAATCCGGATCAAATACCTGAACTATACGAGCTACATTTAAAGTTATTCTTGAAAAGGTATAAAAAACTGGAGAAAAAGGGCATTATCGAAGTTATTGAAGAACCTGATAACGGTTTACCATATGATTTTGTAATTACTGACAAAGGACAGGAATTGATTCAGGAAATCAAAGAAAAAGAACTTGCATGGGAAGAAGAGATAAGTGAAGAACTTGAAGATAAGGAAGAATTACTTAAGTTATTGAAACAGATTGCCATTCCAGCCATGCAAATAAGTTATTCCCTCAAAAAACAACAAAAGGGAGTATATTAATCCCCAATTTTACTTTTTTTAATATATGGATACTTTATTAACGCCATCAATATTTAACAACAGCTGTATTATATTCCCATCAATCAATTTATCAGTTATTAGAGTCATGTGAGGATTTAAAGTCAGATAGGCATCGGACGCATATACCTGAACTATGGATATCTTTTCATCGGCCAATATTTTAGAAACTTCACTTAGTATTCCACATTTTTCGGCCATTCCGTCTATTTCAATTACGCCTAGGCCCAAGGGTTGGGAAATTTTTGATAGTACTGGTCCAGCAGGGGTTATGTTGGAGAAGATTTTCTTTAAATCATCATCCATTAGGATATTATTTATTGTTGATACGATTACTCTCCTATCGGTATTTATTGACTTGGCAAGTGAGGACATGTTTATTTCTACATCTTCACAATATATTTTCTTATTTTCATCTACTCTTAATCCTAACTGCAGTAATTTGATTATTACTTTTTGTTGTGATGGATATTTTTCAAATTTTTCGATTGTTTTTTTCCACATAGCACATCAACCTAGTAATATATTACTCAATGAAGTTAATAAAATTATGGATAATGTACAAATTTATACACTAAACATTTAAATAGTACATTAATGTAATAATAATATAGAACTTATAAAGGTTGATAAAAATGAACAAAAGTGAATGTTTTTGGCAACATAAAAAAGTTAATCAAAAATATAAAAAGTGAAAAAATAGAAGTTAAAGAAGCAACGGAATTATTCAAGTTATTATATGAAGAATATGACAATATATTCCTCATGGAGTCTATGGAAAATGATGATAAACTATCCAGATATTCAATAGTAGGATTTGAGCCGATAGCAACCATCAAAGCATATGACAACAATGTGACCGTTAAATTCAAAGGTACGACAATTAATTATCACAGCACAAATCCATTCCTAGATTTAAAAGAACTGATACGAAATGATATCAACAAAAAAGGATTCTGCGGTGGCCTAATAGGTTACGTATCATATGAATCCATAAAATACTTTGAAGATGTTCCAACATACAAGAGCATCTATCCCGACTTTGAATTCGGATTATACCTGGATTGTATCATATATGACCACATAAACAATAGCTGCGAATACCTGACAGTATATGAAGACAGGCTAGAACGGATAAAAAAGATAAACAGCAAAAATCAACAAAATAGAAGTTTAAAATATAAACTCATAGAAGATGATTTTGCTAAAGAAGAATATATCACGGCAGTAAACAAAGCAAAAGAACATATAAAGAAGGGAAATATCTTCCAATCAGTGATATCAAACCCTAAAAATTTAGAACTAAATGGAGATAAAACACTCTTCTATGAAAAACTAAGAATGATAAATCCATCACCATACATGTATCACATCAAATTCGGCCAGAGGGAAATTATCGGATCCAGTCCTGAAATGCTAATGAGATTAGAAAACAACAATATCGAAACATATCCAATAGCAGGTACGATAAGACGTGGAAAAGACGAAAAGGAAGATAGAAAATTAGAACAAACATTACTAAATGATGAAAAGGAATTAGCAGAACACCTGATGCTGGTTGATCTTGCAAGAAATGACCTTGGAAGAATAAGTAAAACAGACAGCGTAAATGTCGACCAGTTCAATACAATAAAAAAATTTTCACACATACAACACATAGTAAGCCACGTAAGTGGTATACTAAATGAGAAATACGATGCAATTGACGCATTCAGCAGCCTATTTCCAGCAGGAACACTCACAGGAGCACCGAAAATTCGTGCAATGGAAATAATCAATGAACTGGAAAAAACAGCAAGGGGTCCATATGGCGGGGCGGTAGGCTACTTCTCATTAAACGGTGACGCAGACTTTGCAATTACAATCAGAACCCTGACAACATACGATGATAGAGCCGAAATACAGGCAGGAGCAGGAATAGTATATGATTCTGATTCATCAAAGGAATACACAGAATGTGAAAATAAAAGACAGGCATTACTAGAAACACTTAAACAATCAGCACAGGAGTTGCAATCATGATTCTACTATTAGATAACTATGACTCCTTCACATATAACCTATATCAGATGCTAAAAGAATTTGAAGAAGATGTGGTAGTAAGAAGAAATGATAAAATCACGACTGAAGAAGTAAGAAACATCAATCCCAGTCATATCATAATATCACCTGGTCCGGGATGTCCGGTAAATGAGAAAGACTTTGGAATCTGTGGCGATATAATAAAGGAATTTAAAGAGATCCCTATATTAGGAGTATGTCTTGGAAATCAGGGAATATACAGTGTATATGGAGGTAAAATAAAAAAATCCATCCCAGTACATGGTAAAAAGGATGAAATAACTCATACCAAATCACGGTTATTTGAAGACATACCTGAAAGATTTGAAGTCGTACGATATCATTCCCTGATATGTGATGAAAAGAAGATTCCCAGTGACATAAAAATCACGTCATATACTGATGACGGCATAATCATGTCAATTGAACATGAAAAATACCCGAATTATGGAGTACAGTTTCACCCTGAATCCATAGGAAGCAAGTATGGTCATGAGATTATTGAAAACTTCTTAGATATTGGGGGTTGTTAAGATGGATAAAATCAACAGAATCATCAATAACAACAGAATTATCGTTGAAGAATCTAAAAAGAAAATTTCGGCCAAAAAACTGAAGGATGAAGCCTTTGATTATAGATCAACATTCTCCTCAGGACATGAATTTCAGAAGCTGCTGAAGGAGGATAAATGCAATTTGATCTGTGAATATAAAGTGGCAAGTCCCTCAAAAGGACATATCAGTAACCTAAGTCTGGAAGAAATCATTAAAATATATGATAAAGCACCAGTAGATGCAATCAGCATACTAACAGAAAGACTATACTTCAATAGCAATCTGAATAATTTGAAGATAGCCAAAAGTTACACTTCCAAAGCGTTACTGAGGAAGGATTTCTTTATAGATGAATATATGATATATGAAGCGGCTCTTAATGATGCCAGCTGCATATTACTCATAGAAGGAATATGTCCGGATATTGAAGGATATCTTAACATAAGCCAAGACTTGGGAATGGATGCCATAGTCGAATGCCACAGTATTCACGACGTAATGAATATCGAAGAATATAATCCCCCAATAATTGGCGTGAACAATAGAAATCTAAAGGATTTTACAATCGACTTAGATACAACGAAAAGGTTGAGAGAATATATAAAGGGATACATGATTTCAGAAAGCGGCGTTGGGAATACAGCAGATGCCAGAAAACTGAAAAGTTATGGTGCCGATGGAATTTTAATAGGAAGCAGCATCTTAGAATGCGATGATGCAAAAAGAATTTCAGCATACATTGAAAGCCTACATAAAGCATTGAACTAAGACATTTGAAAAACTATTGAAAGAAATGATTATTATGAAGATGAAAATAAAGATTTGCGGTATTACAAATACAGATGATCTTAAAAAAATTGAAAAGATTGATTATGACAAAGTCGGCTTTATAAATATCCGAAGATCAAAAAGGAACATACCTCTTAAGCAAATAAACATATTAAAACAGGAATTAAAAGACAAACGTTCATCCACATTGGTACTTGAACCGGATAATGCATATGATGTCATGTTAAAATGCAATCGTTTGCAAATGTTTAACATTCAACTACACTGTCTTGGCAGTTATGATATCAGATACATCCGATGGTTAAATCGGTATCATAATTATGAAAATATGAACATTACACGAGCCATTGGCCTATGTGATACTATAGATTCTTCAAAAAAATGTGAACTTGAAGAGTTTTCCAATCAATGCGACAACATATTGCTGGATTACGTTAAGGATGGATTGACCGGAGGTACAAATAAGCAGATACCTATTGACACTGCTATAAAGGCATCAAAAATAATCAAAAATGCCAATCCACACACTGAAGTATCCTTGGCAGGTGGATTGAATTATGAATACCTGGACGGCATTTATAATAAACTGAAATATTTTGACAGACTTGACTTGAACAGTGGAGTAGAATCCAAAATAGGAAAGAAGGACATAAACTTGATAAGAGACATATTGGGATTATTTGATAACTAAAAAGGAATGAAAATTTAAACAAAAAAAATTATCATATATAATAGAAGGGATTTTATGAAATATGATGGAAAATTTGGTAAATATGGTGGAGTATACGTGCCGGAATTATTGATACCGGCAATAGAAGAACTGGAGGAGGCATTTTATAAGTTCAAGGATGATGAGAAATTCATTAATGAGTTGAATGAATATCTATGTGAATTTGCGGGAAGGCCAACAGGATTATATTACGCTGAAAACCTATCCAAAAAACTGGGATGTAAAATATATTTAAAACGTGAGGATATGCTACATACAGGAGCACATAAAATAAACAATACCATAGGTCAGGGATTATTGGCAAAATATATGGGAAAAACACGTCTTATAGCAGAAACCGGTGCGGGACAGCATGGAATAGCAACTGCCGTGATTGGCGCCAAATTAGGGCTGGACGTGAAGGTGTTTATGGGTTCTAAGGATGTTCAACGCCAGAAGTTAAATGTGTTCCGAAT
>ODAI011074786.1_pt1 | contig 20659 bp, 16 predicted proteins | sample 1539321 | NCBI WGS metagenome assembly ODAI01 (sample SAMN02144231, study PRJEB22623) | gut metagenome | biome: sheep rumen | host: Ovis aries | place: New Zealand
ACCCAAGCGAGTCCCAGGGCCGGCTTCAAGGTGGAGCTTTTGCCGCACATCGTCCACGCAGATGTCGCGTAGCCGCGTCACGTTCGTTACCTTGCCCGCGACGCCCCGCCCCGTACCCTCGAAGAAAAGACAGAGATTCATCCTCTATCAAGCCCTAAAAACTTACCGCCATGCCGACGGTGGCGATGGTGAGGTCGCGCTTGGCCTCTGGTGCAGAAGAGGCCTTGACTGCAGCGCGGGCATCGCCGGACACGAGGGCGAACTGCCTGACCGATGCGTATGCCTTAAGGTTGTCGGAAAACGTGTATTCGACGCCAAGCACGAGGTTCAGGGCGTTGAGTCCTGCGTGGCGGCCGGAATAAGAGCGTCCGCGAGCTTTGCCGTAGCGCTCGTCGAATAGCCGACTGTCGCCAAGCTCGCCAAACCCGTCAACGACAAATGACAAACGCTCCGAAAGAGCAAAGCGGCGGAGAAGTCCGACGCGCCAGTAGCACCACTGCTCGGAACCGTATGCACGGCGAAGCAGATAGTAGGGCGTCGCGTATGGATTCCGCAGCTCCTGTGCGGCATGCCACTCCCTTCTCGTCGGCATGTCCGCGTGGTAGCCGGGAAGCGTCACCCACTGGAGCGCCAGTCGATTCGCAAGCGTCCATTCATCGCATATTTCCAGCGCATAGTCGTAGTGCAGATTGTAGTCCGCCTCGTTGTACGCATTGCGCCGTGCCGCCGACTGCCCTTCACGCGAAAACGACGACACGCTCCACACGGACCCGCCGACGCTCCCCCATCCCCACAAGCCGATCCGTCCGTCCGCGAACTGCGCGGAGAACGGACGCGAGTCCACGACCTTGCCTCTCGAAAGATACGCCGACCGCACCTCTGCCGACCCATTGAACGACAGTTCCGGCATATCCTGTGCCAATGCACAGGAAAACATCGAGCCGACAAGGACAGCGAGGCACAACTTCATCACGCCCCTTTCGCGGAAGCGGATTTTTCTCGCGTGGGACACGGCGGACAAGTGCCGACGCTTCTTACGCCAAGCGTCGCAACGGCTACGCCCGCAAGGATGGCGGCTCCGCCGAGAATCTCCAGCCCCGTCACCTTCTCGCCAAGGAATGCCGCCGCGGAAACGACTCCCACTATCGGCGTCAGGTAGAGCGACGCGGTTACCCTGACGACTCCGAGATCACGGCATGCCGCGCTCCACAGGACAAAACTCGCCGCCGAAGCGACAAACCCAAGGAACGCGACGTTAAGAAGGTTGGCAAGCCTTCCAAACCGCGCCGCGTTTACCGCCGCGTCAAGCACAACCGCAGCCGCGTCGCCCGCTCCATAAGCGCATGACTGCGCCGCCTTCCACGCCACGAGCGGGGCAAGTGCCGCAAGCGACCACCCGAAAGCCCTGCAAACGGCCGCCAGCGGCGGCACCCCTCGCTCGTTGGCAAGTTCGAGCAAGACGGAATATACCGCCCACGAGAACATCGCGGCAACCGCAAGGACCGTTCCCGTCGGGCTGAATCTGAATTCATGCATGCCTTCGAAACCGACAATGGCAACACCGGCGACGGCAATTAGCGAGCCACACACAAACCTCGCCGAGAACTGCTCGTTGTACGTAAGCGCCCGCGCCAATAGCGCAGTGACTATCGGGCCGAACGCGACGACGATTGCGACGCTGCTCGCGTTCATGCTGCGAATGGCGCAATTTTCGAGAAACTGGTAGACGACAATCCCGGAAAGACCCATTGCCGCAAATATCCATTCACTGCGCCAGCCGCCGCAATCCACCTCGCCAGTGAATCTCGTGACTATCCATAGCGCGGCAAAAGCGATGGAAAAGCGCAGCACAAGTATCTCAAGCGGCGAAAAATCTCCGAGCAGAAAGCGCGTACTGGCGAACGTCACGCCCCATGCCGACACTGCAAACGCGACACAAAGCCAACTAAGTATTCCTTTTCTGCGCATTAGGATTTTGGAGGCATCGTGTCCTCCTTGCCAAGTGCAAGGTACTTGGATCGTGCGTAGTCGAAGTATTCGAGATTGACGATGGACGATTCGGGGATGCCGATGGAGTTCAGGTACACATGACGCGCGGCGATATCCGCGCCGTCCGTGCAGTTCGGCACGGCGAGACAGCGCACCTCAAGATTCGCCTTCGCCGCGACAAGACGCTTCAAGTTCTCGCGGATCACTTTATTTGACACTCCAGTGAACTTCATGTGCAGCGCATCGTCGTCCGCCTTGTAGTCGGGAAGCCATAAGTCCGTGACAGGCAGCATCGCGTCTATCGCGGCTGGCGGCGCATAGAGCGAAGTGTCGAGACACGTGTGGAGATCAGCCGCCTTGAACGCCTTGAAAAGTTCCGCCGCCCATTCCCAGAAGAAGAGCGGTTCGCCGCCGGATAGCGTCACGCCGCCGCCCGACTGGTCGTAGAACGCCTTGTCCTCCAGCGCCTTTGCGACGATCTCGCCTATCGTCATCGGCTTGCCGTAGAGCTTGAGTGCCCTCGTCGGACACGTCGCCTCGTCCATCGTGCAGTGCTCGTGGTGTTTACACAGATGCTGAAACCTCGCCCACTGCGCCTCGGTCTTGATGGACTCGGGGTTGTGGCACCAGATGCATTTCAGTGGACATCCCTTCACAAAGAACGTCGTGCGTATTCCGGGTCCGTCCCAGATCGCCATGCGCTTCGTGTCAAGCATCAGCGGAGTCTTCACTTTCCTGCCGTCTCCGGCCAGCATGGGGCTTACGGCAAACGCCGCCGCCGAAGCCACAAATTCCTTTCGCGTGATTGTCATAGACCTCCTCCCACCGTCTCGATGCGGCGAATATATTCGTCCTGCTCCTTGCGCGGGATATCGTCCCCTCGGATGTTCAAGCCGACCACGTACACTTCGAGCATGCTCTCCACCTTTCCCAGAAAACCATCTCTCACTTCAACCTGTGCCTTTCGATCACCTCGTCCTGCCAGCGCTTCGAGAGCGCAACGAAGCGCGCCGAGAACCCGCACACGCGCACGATGAGGTTCTGATGGCGCTCGGGATGCTTCTGCGCGTCAAGAAGCTCCTCCACCGAATTGCAGTTCGGCTGTATCATGTGAGCACCCTTTTGGCAATAGACACGGAGAATCGCCGAAAGCGTCTTGTCGCTCATCGCAGTCCGGTCGAATGTCAGGTTTGCATTTGACGCATAAAGACATTCGTGTGGCGCAGATCCAATGGCGTTTATGACGGTCGTGATTCCGCTCCTGCATCTATATTCGCTCGGACTGAAGCCCTGCGCCAGACGGTCGCCGGAGCGCCGTCCGTCCGGGGTTGCCTTCATCTTGAGTCCCCAGTACATGAATTCGCGGTAGGTGTAGATAGCAAACTTCCAGGGATAGCCCTGCTCGGTGCGAAGCCCCTCGACATCCGCATTGATTCGCCTCACCCACAGCGCAAGCTCTCTGTTCGTCTCGGGAGAGTTGTCGCCCCAGCTCGGCGCGGCCATCGCGCGCATGCGCAGCTCTTCGCCGCGCGGCCCCGCCCAGTTCGAGCGAACCGCCGAGAGGAATTCCTCAAGCGTGCAGACCTTGTCTACAAAGCAGAGCTGGCGGATTGAAGAGAGACAGTCGACGACGTTATTGAGGAAGCCGAGCGTTATGATACGCGGCTGCGCGGCGATGCCGCCGTCCGTGGTGTCCCGCCTGCTCTCGACACCGCCCCTGAGACACATGGTGTAGACGGGATGCGGAAAGACCTTCGCATTGGCCCGTCCCCATCTGGAATACTCGGACAGGACATTGCGCAGAAAGCGTATCGTGTTGCGGTACAGTATTTCGCGCACCTCTTCATAGCTTTGTGCGCCGTCGATGGGGTCGATAGCAATCTGCGCCCGGCGTTCGACGTCGGCGTCGCGGTGGACGGTCAGCTCGACAATCTTCATTATCGAGAGGTAGTTCCCTCCTGAATAGTCCATCACCGAGTCAATCATTCCGTTCCAGCAGCCGACACCGATGTAAGAACGGGCGTCTTCGATCGGGTATCCCTCGTCCGCGAACTGCTTGACAAAGCGGTCGTCGTTGAGGAGAGTGAAGACCGCATGCCCCTCCATCAGCATCCGCCCGATCTTTTCGAGATAGGGTTTCGGCGCATGGGCCGAAATCCTGGCGTGCATCTTCGGAAAGACGCAGCCGCAGCCGAGATGGGCGTCGAGAATCATGTCGGTGAGCTCGTTGTAAACAAACTTCCCGTCGGGCGCAAAACCGCCGACGGACATCGGAATCTCCATTTCGTGGTCGTTGTAGCCGTCGAGGGTTCGCAGTCCGTCGTGATGGAGTTCGGCAGTCAGAAGAAACTTCGCGACAAGATCGCGCGCCTCGCCTTCCGTAAGGCGCCCCTCGGCAATGTCCTTTCTATAGATGTCGATGAAATAACAGTCCGGGCGCCCCAGGGAAAACTGGTCGGTGCCGTCAAGATAGCCAAGCACCTCGCGGACGAACCAAAGCGTGTTCAGTCCCTCGTAGAACGTCCTCGGCGGCTCCCACGGACATCGCGCCGCGCTTTCAGCAATGCGAAGGAGGTTCTTCCGCTCTTCCGCGTCGGCAGCGGACTCCAGCATCCGCCTCGCCTCGCCGCAGAACGCAATCTGCATCGCATGAATGGTCTCCAGCCCGACGAGCGCGGTCTCCAGTTCCTTCCTGCCGAGAGGATCGTCCGCCGGACACTTGTCCAGTGCGGCGGCTACCTCGTCCCTCACGCCTCTGAAGCCCTTTTCAATGATCGTGCGGAACGGCGGCACGTGGTGCATGTCGTCCACGAACGGTCCGCAGCAGAGGGCGAGCGCGCTGCGCTGGCGAGCATCGAGCAGCGCAAAGGCCGAATCAGGGATGAGGTTCTTTTCCCTGTAGAAGCGGCGGCATAGACGGTTCACGTGCCGCCCGGGAACTGTTTTGTCGCTGTGCGTCCACCCCCCGTTACAGCCAAGCTCGAAGTAGAAAGGCGAAGTCCTGAAGAGAAACGGCTGCACGTTCCTCCGCACGGACAGGTACTCCTCCCTACGCACATCAAGCGCGTCGTATCCGGGATGCGCAGCGCACCATGCGTCAAGCTCACGCCCGATCGCGGCCACGCTGTTCGTCTGGCGCGGATCCTTGCATGGCTGATGACACTCGTCAGGATAGAACGACCGCAACTCCCGTCGGAATGCGGAGTAGTCCTCCGCCCGGAACTGATTCGTCGCCGCAGCACCCGTGAACGCCCCGCAGACCGCCGCCAGACTCGCCAGCGCGGTAGCTTCGCCTATAAAACATTTTCTCGTCATTTGTATGTCATTGCCCTTTCTTGATAGGTTTCCCGTAAAGCTTGAGCGCCCGCGTCGGACAAGTCGCCTCGTCCGTGACGTCCTGTCTGAACTTGCGCCGCAGATACGTGTCCGTGATGTCCTCGACATACGGATCCCACCACGTCATGTCGTCGTAGTTGCGCTGCCTCCGCATGGGCGCGGCAAATCCGCCGCGCCAGCCAAGCGCCACCGTCGCGGCCATGCCGCCAATGAATTTTTTTCGTGTAATCTCTTTCATGCCTTGCCGTTCTCTTTCCCTCTCGTCTTTTGCAGCGCCTGTTTCAGCGCACGCTCGGACGCCAAGCCGACGTCGTTCCGCACTCGGGAACTGAATTGCCACCATCCGCCATGCCAACCGCGCATGTCACCGTAACTGCCGCCGCCAAGATTGTTCCGCAGCGCGTTTTCATTTTTAGTGTTCTTTCCGATGCTGGATTTAGGGTTACGGTTTCAATGACTCTACGCTAAAGAATTCGGCCGCGTGCGCTTCCATCGGTATTTCGGCCTTTCCACCCGCAGGGATCTCGAACATCCGTCCGGTGTCAAGCGAGCGTAGCCGGACGGCTTCCTTGGAACTAACCTCTGCGGTAGCCCTGTCGCGGAAGTTCAGCAGCGTGATGACCGCCAGCCTGCCGCCAGCGTCGACAAGACGCCGGATTCTCAGGCTCAGGGAGGCGTTTTCGAGTATGATGCTCGAAGTCGGGGCCGGAAGGAACAGCCCTCCGACATCCCTCCAGTTGAACTGCGAAGAAAAGTGCGGATCCTCACCGTCGACAGGCTTCAGCCAGGAACCGAAGAAGCGTGTGCCGATCCAAATGGCCCTGCCTTTGCCATGGAGTCGGTCCGTCATGTTTGCAGACGTTCCCCCGAAAACGGCCCTGTAGGCGTTGTTCTGCGTCTTCGTCGCTCCCGATTCCGTCACTACACAATCCGTCCGCCCCGTCGTGCAAAGCCAGTCGAGAAGCCGCACGCCCATGAGGTCGTCCACTTTCCGCTTGCGGTCTGCGCGGATGATGCCGTGACCGTCGTAGCGGGCGAACTGCCCGTCCACGACCAAAGCGCCTCCAGCGCCCACCCACGCCTCTATCGCGTCCAGAGTCCTGTCTTCCAGCGCCGCGCAGTCCGGCACGACAAGCGTCTTCACCTCGTCCAGCCCGCCCCGCTGCACCCGGAACTCGTCGATGAAGCCGGCTTCAATCCCGGCATTCTGCATCATGCACCAGGCGCTGAACCTCGCCCACGCAGGCGCCCGATTGTGACGATATGACGTTTCATCGCCGCCCCTCCCGCGAATCGCCGCCAGCTGCAGGGCCGATTCGGAGTCCAGTATGAAAACTTCCGGCCGAATGGGCTGGGCCTTGTCGAAAAGCCCCTGGTTCCCCCTGACAACGGAGCAGATGCGCTTCACGGCGTCGGATCGCTCGGAGTCGCCGCCCTCAAGGTTCAGAAGCGCCCATTCGCCGCGAATGGTGGGCTGAAGCGTCCAGTAAATGACGCCCTTTGCCCCGGACCCGATCATGTCGTAGGCCCAGAGCTTAAGTTCCGAAGCGTCCGGGCATCCTTGGGCTCCACCCGTAAACAGCGCCATGCCGCCCTGGGTTTCCGTTATCCAGTAAAGACTGTCGGCCCCTTTCGTGGCGCTTCGGAGAATGTCGCAGACGTACCCATGCAAGGCCGTGCGGTAATAGCGCCCCATCCAGACTGGGTATATCGAACCGCCGAGAAAATCGCACGCCTCGGCGTCAGTCCATGTGCGGCCCAGGTCGTTTCCGACGAATTCCCATGGGTTGACATGGTGGGGGTGGCGGCCGTCCACCTCGTTGATCCAGGATTCGACATCCTTGAGCAACCGCGCGAGCATGTCCCCTTGGAACGCGAGGAAGTCCATCCGCTCGGGGTAGTCCATCAGCACCTGGGGCTGGATGGGTTCGCCTGGTTCAAAAACCTTCTCCCAAGTCGGGAAGCGGTGGAAGTAGATTGCGTTCAGGTTCTCAAGCTTTCCGTCATGTCGCCGTTTGAGGTGGTCGCGGTAGGCGTCAAGCGCGTATGGCGCGAATCTCTGCGGCATTGGGAACCTCGGCTCGTTCCACGGACACCACGCCACAAGCGCCGGCGACTTCGCGTAGCGTTCAGCGGAGCGGACGACAAACTTCTTCAGCGCATCGCGGAAGGCGGGCGAGTCCAGATCGCCGAAGTCGTCGAGATTGAAGCTCCGCGTCAAGTTCATCCAAGCCGGCGGCGCATTCAGCTTGAACGTGTGCAGAACGCCAAGGCCGAACTTCTCGCACGCCCGGTAGCATGCGTCGACTTGCGTGAAGTCATATTCGCCAGGAGCCGTCTCGACGTCCGCCCAGTAGGGATAGACGCGGACGATGTCCATGCCTATCTCGCGCATCTTTTCAATTGCCGCGAAAACATCGGCCTCCGACATGTCGCGCCGCAGGTAGAGGTGCGAGCCGATGCGCAGCCGCGTGTCGTCCTCCCGCGTTCCGGCGCACGCAACCGCCGCCACCAACGCAAACAAGGACAGTATTGCCGTCTTGAAGATATGGTTAGACATGGTTCATCCTTTCTTTCATTATCACATAGGCATACGACGCAGGCGCAACCCCATCGGTTTCAACCGCACACGCAGCTGCCCCAAGAATTGTTCTGTATGTCTTTCTCATTTTTCTCCTTTCGCTACATCCACTATGTTTTCCTTCTCGCAACGCACATCCGCCAATGGCATGAATGTCATTTTTAGGGATGCCGTCGTCACCGGCTCGGCGAAAGAGAAACCGAGGCGCGTGATGGTCGGGAATCCGGGGTTTTCAATCTTTTCGTCGCGAAAGACTACGGGCGCGGAGGACTCGACGTCAAGCGCGAGGGAACGCCCGCCGTTGGGGTGGCGGAGCACGAAATGCCGCGCCGCTTCGTCTTTCGCATAGTCGCGGTATGTAACATACGGCACCTCGAACTTCGACGGCTCGGCGAACTCTACGGCGTCTTCTATTGTTATCGTTCCACCCTTGCGGTCGAAGACCATGCGACGGACGAGAGACTTCAATCCCGGAACATCGTAGCCCTTCGCCAGATCGTAGACGATTTCATCACGGTCCTCCGCAAAGTCGGTCTTCACGACCTTCGCCTCGAACTTGCGTCCCGCTTGCTGAAGCCTTCCGCCCACGACCGGCACGGGATGTCCGTATGAGTTGAGAACCTTGGATTCGTAGCGGCGATCCGAGAACGTGCGCTTAGTGTAGACTTCACTTCCGGGGTCTCCGCCCATCTCCACGCCGTCGAGCATAAGCGTGTACGAGCCGAGGTCGTTGTGATTGTGGGGAACGCCATTGTGCCCGCCTTTTACCGCGAAGCTCAGCCCTCCGGCTCCATCCTTCACCGGCGCACGGCAAATCAGAGTCTGCGCCGCCGGAAACCACGAGCGCGGGGGAAGAATATCCACGCCGCCCGAATACTCCGGCCCGGGATCCTGACCAAAACCGCGCAATGCCACATACATCGGAAGCTGCCTGTTGATTCCCCTGTTGCCGTCCACAGAGAACAACCCGCATTCCGCGACATCGCGGCGGACAAGGTCGGGAAACACCTGCCGCACAAGGGAAAGGATCACAACGCTCGGCGCACCGGTCCCGTCTGCAACGTTCGGGGACTTGCCGTTTTCGAGCTGGAAGCCGTACGCCCATTCGCACGTCTTGCGGTTCATTGGATCCTTAAAGAAATCGACCTTCCCGCCTGTCGCGGCCCTGACCGCAAGCCCCATCATCAAATGATGCCCGTAACCGTAGTTCCAGTATCCCATGCCTTCCACGCACGTGCCGTCGGAAAGATATCCTGCAAGAGCGAACGGAACCGAATACTCGGCAGACGCAACGATCTCCGCCCTTGTCCTCCTGTCGGGAATGATCGCAAGAGCAGCACGGACGACGCACGAATGGCATACGGAACACCAGTTGCACGGATAGTCGTACCACTCGTTCTTCACGAGCGTCTTGCGGTCTGCGGGATTGCGGAAGTTGCGCGAAAGCATCAGATAGGGCTGGAAGATGCGCTTGTCGCATTCATCCCAGATCCGCATTCGCGTCTCTTCCGGCAAGACGTCGTACAGCCAGTCGCAGACAAACGCCAGGAGACAGCAGCGCTGGGCGCTCATCAGCTCCACGTGCGGCAGGCCGTTGAAGGCCGTCAATTTCTCGTCGTGCGCCGGAATCGTCCAACAGCGCTCGGACAGAATGGCGTTCACATAGTCAAGAATCCCGGATCGGAAACGCCCTTTGTTCTCAAGGCACTCCGCAAGAAGGAGCGCACTGAGCGCCCTTTCGCGGGAGAAATACGCATCCTCGTAGTTGCGCCTGTTTCCATTTCTTGAGAATTCAAGATAAAGATCGTCCGGGAGTGCGGGAATCGGCGCAGAGGCAACTTCCTCGGCTTTCTTGACAACATCCGCCGCGCCTGGCATCCGCGCGAGACGCTCCCAAGCCGCGCGGTCGCCGATCCTCGCGCCGTCCGCCTTCGGCTCCGCCGGAAGCCACTGCGCAATTTCGTCCGTGCGCTTCTCGCGCTCTTCCACAGTGTCGCCAAACACCGTTACCGCGGCAAGAGCCGCCGCCAGGATTGTTCCGCACAGCGTTCTCATTTTTCTCCTTTCGTGACCCTCGTCATGTTGTCTTTTCCTTATTTATCATCGCGCATGTTTCAGAAAGGGACTACAGGGCTACTTCAGCCGACACCGGGAAGTGATAGCTTGGATACAGCTTACCATCGGGACGAGGATCGGCAAGCGTATCGCAGGAAAGAACGCGCACCCCTCTTATATAGAAGGATCCCTTTTTACCATTGTATATCACTTGAAAAATCAGCGGGTATCGCCATTCTCCGTGTGGCGTGTCCCAGCAGAGTTCGCAATCGTCACTCATTTAAAGGCGAAATCCACAACGACCGGGGAATGATCAGAGATGTCGACGGCGTCTTTGTCTATGACGACGTCGTGCCGAAGCGGCACCACCCTGCCGCGCTCGCAGAGAACGTGGTCGATCATGCAGTGGCCTTTTTCGCCCACCTTCCCGACGCGCCCTCTGCAATGCCCTTCCGCATCGCGCACGAGCGCTCCATGCTCGGACGGCACAGCTGAGCGCACTGGTGCCGTCTCGCCAGCATCGTCATATCCGAACTGGTCAAACGTCTTGAGCGCGAGCGAACCCTTGACACAGTTGAGGTCGCCGCCGCCAATGACCGGGAGATTCCCCCACTTTGCGCGTATTGCGTCGATACGCCACAGCACGTGGCGTGCGTTCAATTCGCGTATCGCATCCGCCTCCTCGCCTTGTTTCCACCAAAAATGCGTCGCAAACGCGATGAAGCGCCGCCTGTCCGACCTATCCTCCAGCACGGCCCAAGTCAGGCTCTTTTCGAACTGAAGCGATATGTGGTAGAAATCAAGTCCGCTGTCAAGAAGTACAAGCCTGTCCTTCCTGTACATGAGGGGTTCATGGTTGACCCAATGAGGCCGACGCTTCGAGAGGTCTGCGCCCGCTCGGACAAGCGCCTCGTCCTCGTCGCCGCGCACAACGCCATACTCCTCCATGCCGCAAAAGAGCGGGCTCGGCCACCATTGTTCGTTCACTTCCTGCCATGATATTATGTCGGGCGAATATCGTCTTACCAAGGCCATGGCGCGTCCCTCCCGCTCTTCGGCCTTGAAGCCGCCAGGACCGCCCCTCTCCGGGTCATATCCGGCACCGAATATATTGAAAGTCATAAACCGCAGCGGTCGTGCCGCACCGCCGCATTCTGCCACCACCGCCCCCTCCTCGATCAAGTCCGCCATTTCGTCGCGCCAGCGGTAGATGACGGCGGGATCGTCGGTGTAGTTGCGAACGGACTGAACGACCGTGTCAGGAACGGCGAGCGCCTGTTTCGCGCGGCGAATCCAGTTGTCACCGCCAGCACTCTCAGCTTTCAACTTTTTACTTTCAACTGCGCGAAGCTTCTCCTCGAGAAGCATCGCGTAGGCGTAGTCCTCCAGCCCGTCGGCGAAGTTCTCGAAGCGGATGGTGGAGAGAGGTATGCCGTCGGGGCCGCAGGAGAGCCAGCCGCCGTCGCCGTGGTAGCGGCTTGGCCAGGTGCGCGGCTCGCAATCGGTGAAGGGGTTGTCGCCGGCGGGGCGGTAGGAGCAGTTCGAACCAATCCAGTAGTAGAGAAAGCCGTCGGGACGGTACTTGACGGCCTGTGCGCCCACGACGCTTCTCATCTCGATCCCCTGCCCTTCGATGAAGCTGTTGGCGTATGGTGCGTGGTTGTCGCACGCGAAGTACCACCACACCTTGCGTCCGCATTTGCGCGCGGCTTCGGCCTTTCGGGGGTTGTAGTCCTGCGTAGTCGAGACGAAGCAGTCGAACGACTTGAGTTTCCCGCTTGCGCCGTAACTGCGGTCGGCGGCGGTCGTCATGATCGGCACGTCCGGAAGCGCTTTCTTGATCTCGGCGGCGGCCCATTCTGCGCGGCCGAAGGTGTGCGGATGATATTCGTCGCACCCGTAGATGAAGGCCCTGTCGGCGATGCCCAGCGACTTCGCCTTCTCGTATGATTCAACGAGCCGCGTAATCGTCTTTTTGCGCCATTCGGCGACGACGGCCTCGTTGGTCGTCGTTTTAGGCGCGTCGAAGATGCCGAGATTGAACCCGCCCTCGACACCGAAGGGCCTCTGGCGCTCAAGCATGTCGAAGTTCGGACGCTGAACGTATATGCCGCCGCAAGTGACGTAGTGGTCGGACATGAATGCGATCCATTCGTCCCTGTGGCGTCCCCACAGTTTCGGCGGGGCATCCGGGGCGTTGGCGGCGTCGCGGTTGATGTCCGTCTGGCGCGAGATGCCCTGGAACGGGACGGCGAGCGGCAGCATCGGTTTTTTCGGCACGGAAAAGTCGTTGACTCTCACCATAAATGGCAGATCGACCGGCTCCACGCCGGCGGCGGAGACAGTCACGCGGCCTTCGTAAAGGCCGGCCCTCTGGTCGTCCGGGGCGCGAACGCGGATCCAGAAGCCCTGCACGTCATCGCCGAGTACGTCGGCATGGTCGAGATGCGACATGATCGGATCCGGCCACCAGCCGAGGGAGGCGGGAATGGCATCCCTACGGTAGCCCGGGGCGTTCGTCGTGGCAACGTTCTGCCCGGTCTTGTAAGGCGGCTTGTTCGTGATGTTCAAGTAGCCGAGGACGCTCACCGCGATGTTCGACGCCGCGAAAGCGGCGTCCCCATTCTGCATTGCAAGGTCTCCGTTCACGGCGACTTTGACGTTGCGCAGGTCGCCGGACATCGGGACAACGAAGAGCTGGACTGATTCCTTCTCGCCGCGCGCAAGGCGGACGAAAAGGTCCGTCGCGACCTTCGGCAGCACGCCGTCGCGAGGTCGGACTTTCTCCATCGAGGTGGCCCACCCGACGCAGATCGCGCCCTTCTGTCCCGCCGCCGCGCACTCGGCGCGGAAACTGGACACGGACTCCTCGCGGTTTGTTTCGACGGCGATTTCCAGTGGATTGGTTTCTGCAAGCGTGGTTGTTCCGATTGTGGCGGCGCATAACGCTGTGGCCAGAGTGTGAGTGGTGCGGTTCATAAGGGTTGAAGTGGTGCGGTTCATAAGGGTTGAAGGGGTTTAGTTCATAAGGGTTGAAGGTGTTTAGGTGCCTATGCTTCCAGACTTCCAGACACCCCCAACGTTACCTAACGATAATGAAGGTGCCGCATGGCTTTCTCACGCGAAGCTTGCCAGTGCCAGAGAAATGGTCGTCGTCGACTATGTCCGCGCCAGAGCCCGTCGCGCCGTAGGTTCTGCCACCGCTTCTGGTCTTGCCGTTGATGGTGAGCGTTTCGGCAACTGCGTCCGCATTAAGCGCAATCTTAGAAAAGACAGCGCCATTGCCTCCACTGGCGACGCGGTCATTGATTGCGACTGCCAGTGTCTCAGGGAACGTGGCGTTGCCGACCGTCAGCGTCGAGCCGTCTGCAACCGTCACGGACGAACCCGACCACTTGAAACCGTCAAGCAATGTCACGGCGGCGGCGTTCGTGAGCGAGAGCGAGCCTGTCGAGGTGCTGGCCGTGTTGCCGAGCGAGATTGGCCGCGAGCCCTCGAATGAAAGCGACACCTGCCCGGTGAACTTGGCGTAGCAGGTCGCGGCGGAAGAACCCGGAAGCGTTAGATGGATGGTGCTGGGGTCCGTGCTTCGCACAACACTACTTGAATTTCCAGAAGCGCAAGTAATCACCTGAAAGGTTTGGTCGTAGCCGCACATGTCGGCCGCGCATCCGCCGCGGATGAAGGCGATGACAGGCGGTGTGGAGTTGTTGTAGACCATCGCATTCTCGCAGTTGAAGTAGCGCGTCTGGGTCATGTTGAGCCAACCTGAAGAGGCCGACTGTCCAAGAGACATGGTGTACGGACACTTGCAATGGGCATTGTAGTATATAGTCCCACCGTAGTAGTCATCCTGTCCAAGCGAGGATCCTTCGCCATCGTAATGGACAGTCCCTTGAAAAAGCGCGCACGTATTCCATTGCCCAGAACTAAAAGTCCCACTGAAGTGAACTGCCGAACCACCCAAAACCCAAATTCTGCCGCCGCCGACGGAGGCGCTAATCGTCCACGTGCCATTGAACTTGCAGGCACCATTGAACTGGACGGGCTTATGGTTTGAGTTCGCATTGGAGTCGTAGTTGAGCTTGGTCGTGAAGTTCTCATTCATTGTGACACCATAGAAGAAGAGACCCGTCTTGGCATCGTTTTTCTTGGCGTTTTGTATGGTTGTGCCAGCGGCCGAAGTTCCAAATGCACTATTTGCATAGACACAAACTGTACCCCGCTTAATCGTCGTTGTGCCGGTGTAGTCACTGTCTGCGCGGAGGTTGACGGAGCCGGCGGTTGTGGAGGTGTTGCCGTAGACGAGGTTCGCCGCGCCGGAAATGCAGGCGAGCATCTCAATCGTGCAGCCGGAGGCGACCTCGACATAGACCGTCTGTCCGGAAGCCGTTCCGAGCACGAGCGGAACGTTGTTGGTATATGTACCCGAACCGGACTTTGAAATAGTTGCACCAGACATGAGCGCAATCTGGTTGCCGCCAAGCCTTACGGGGCCGGCGGCAGTCATCGAGAGGCCTGCGAGCGAAAGTTCGGAGAGGTCGTTGTTGAAATCGCCTACCGTGCCGAAAACGAGCGTGTCGCCATCCTGCGGCGTCTCATGGCCGGCCTCGCCGCCGCTCCACGGGCCGGTCGAGAAGTTGCCAGACGCGCCGCCGTCCCAGGTCAGCGTCAACGCATCGCCGCGAACCGCTGCGGCCAGACAACACGAGAGAATAACTGTTAATTTACCTTTGGTGAATTTCAGTTTCATAGGTTTCTCCTGTTTTATTGTGAGCGATGCCAAGCCACCGCTGATTCCAAGGATATTATACCACCCCAACGCAAAATGGGGTAGATACACTTTTGGTGAGTAGTGGCGTCTACCGCCAGTCTATCCATGGAGTCATGTAGAGAGGAAGCCGCAGAATCCCGCTGGAGGCCCGGGGATAGAAGAACAGATCGAGTCCCTGCGCAGCAAGCATCTGGGCGACGGCATTTTCTATCAGCATCCCTTCGTTGAACGAAAGACTGTCGAACATTATGCGCCTGTGCGCATCCTCAACGGCCTTCGGGTTCGCCCCGAACGCAAGGCTGACGAGCAGCCCCGTGTCCGCCTTCTCATAGAGCCAGCCTTTCTCAAGTTTCGTCAATGTTATATCACGATTCCAATGGGCTGACAATGGCCATTTTACACGATTCCAAGGGGCTGATGGTACTAGTTTTCTCACACTTCCAAGAGGCTGAGCAAGCTCACCTTCCAAACTTTATTATTATTTGCAAAATTGGAAGCCGAACCTTGGGAATCAAATGCATCAACACGATAATGCGATTACTGTGCGGACGATTTTACCACCCCGGCGCAGAATGAGGTAGATACACTTTTGGCGAGTAGCGGCGGGAGCGGGGGAAATTGGCGCAACGACCGCTAAGCGGGGCGCGACATCGCCACGTAATGGACATTCGCGACAGCCAAAAAGGCTATCTCGCCATCGACGGCTGGAGCTTCTTAACCTCCGCAAGCGAAAGGCCGGTGCATTCGGCGATCTCTTTAAGCATGAGTTTCCCATTGGCAAGCAACCGCTTCGCCGTCGCAAGCATGGTCTCGCGCTTGCCTCGCGCCTCACGGCGCTCCGCTATTCTTTCTACTGCTTCACACATAGCGCGCCTCCCTTCTTTTGAATTCTTGAAATCTCCAACTCTCTTTCTGAGAACGTCAAAATACATCTTCGCCGCATCAGAGCACAGCAAGTCATGCACAAGTTTGCCGATCTCTGTTGCTCTTCGCGTCGCGCCATTCACATAGATGATGTGCGTACCGTCGCCAAAGATCTTGCCTTCCAACTCCTGTATCGTGCGCTCAATCTTGTAAACATCCTTGTCGCCGCCCATCACGTCGTTCTCGGTGATGAATATGACGTACGTGTCGCGCAGCTTGGCGACATCCTCGCCGGACTTGAGCGCATTTGCGTCCATCAGCGTGGAGTTGTACCGGGCGCGCTTCGGCTCCGCGCCTTTGTCGGCGCGCTGGATCTCGATGTCGTATTCCTTCCCCTCGGAATCCCTTGCGAACACATCGAACCGCACGCCGCGACCTTGAAGGCTCTTGATCGGATACTCCGTCTGCGACTTGACGACCTTCAGATCCTTCTTGCCGAGGATGATCTGCAACATCAGCTCGATGCATTCCGGCGCGTTCTCAAGGCACTTTGACATAAAGTCGTCGTCCATAAGCCGGAAGTTCTCGATCACGGCGAGATACTCCGGTTTCATCACGAATGCAGAACGCCCCGCCTTCGCCTTGCCGACGACGGCTTTGACCGCTTTTTTCGCGCATTTATGTTTTTTTGCTGCCATGCTTTCGATCCAGCCTTCAATTCCGAGCCATCAATCTCGAGACGCAATGCCCGCAAGAAACACTTGTGCATTATATCATTTTATGTGGCGAAAGATAGAGGGTACCGATCTTGATTTTAAAATGCGATTACGGTGCGGACGATTTTACCGCCCCGACGCAGAATGGGTAGATACACTTTTGGTGAGTAGTCGGCAATGCCCCAAATTCAGATTAATGTGGTATAATTCTGACGATGTTTGCGAGAAAGTTTCTAATAGCCGCCTTATTTGCCGCATCTGCGGTTTTATGCGCAGACGCGGACGAAAACCCGCGTCCAATAACGTCATACGCGGAATCGCTGGCGCTTTCTGACGCAGAGTTTGCAGAGAACCGACCCTTTGAAATCACGGGACAGGTCGTCGCCGTCTACCCGAACAGAACTGTATTCCTTCACGACACATCTGGGTTCTTCGAAATCCTTTTCGACAAAGCCCACGAACTGAAGGCCGGCGATGTGGTTTCCGTCAAAGGTCATACGAAATTCAAGCATGACACATCTTGCGTTCGCGACCTTATAGGCGATTCGTGGGCGACAAAAGGCACTGCGCAGATTCCGCAGCCGGAGCGGGCGACGATTGCGGCGCTCGCCGAAGACATGCGCAACACAAGATTCGTGAAGGTACACGGCACAATAGCCGACGCATTTGTAGACGAGATCGACTCGGAGTGGAACTACTTCATTCTCAAGGACGGCGCAAGCGTCATACATGTCGCCGTCGCAGACTCCGGAGACATAAGAAAACGGCTTGCCGACTTTATCGACGCAGAGGTGGAGGTCACCGGCGCGGCGTTTCTCGGTCACGCAGGCTTCAGACGATTCATAGGGCCTTTTCTTCGTGTATGGGACGAGTCGTGCATCCACATAACGAGGCCAGCTCCGAAAGACCCCTTCTCTCTGCCGGAACTCGAAGACCTAAGCGGCATAGGAGCGGAGAAGGTTTCCGCGATGGCAAGACGCACCGCTACCGGAACAGTCCTTGCCGTCTGGGGCAAAGGCAACGTACTCGTACAGGATCGCCTCGGACGGATAATCCGAATCGATCTTGCCGACCCTGGCATCCTGCCATCATGCGGCGACAGGATTGCCGTCGTTGGCTATCCTGAGAGCGACATGTACCGCATCAACCTCGCAAGGGCGCAGTTTAGGTCGCCATGGGGGTCTGACCCCTCGGTTTCACCGGCGGGGTCTGACCCCGCTGGCAACCCCGAAGACGTCACGCCCGAGACGATTCTCCTCGACGAGCGGGGCAAGCAGATGATAAAGCCGAACTACCATGGTCGACTCGTCAGGATGACGGGGCTCGTCCGCGCACTTCCCGCAGAGGCAGGAGATGAAAGAGTCCTCTACATCGACTGCGGAAAGTTCCTGATTCCGGCAGACGTAAGCGCGAAGCCCGAAATCGCATCCGACCTCGAAATAGGCTGCCGAGTGGAGGTGACGGGCGTCTGCGTGCTTGAATCCCCCAACTGGCGACCGAGCATGGCGTTCCCCAGGATTGAGCGGATTCTGCTCGTGCCGCGCTCAAAAGAGGACATTCGCATAATCTCGCGCCCGCCGTGGTTGACAACGGGACGGCTCCTTGCGTTCATCGGCGCTCTTCTGGCCGCGCTTGCCGCGATCCTCGTATGGAACCTATCGCTACGCCGTCTCGCGGAACGGCGCGGACGCGAACTGCTGCGGTCGGAACTCTCCCAGGCCGAGGCGGAGCTGCGCGTCGACGAACGTACGCGCCTTGCGGCGGAGCTGCACGACTCGCTTGCGCAGAACATGACGGGGATATCTTTCCAGATCGCCGCCGCAAGAAGCGCAAGAAACTTCTCCCCGGAGGCCGAAGACAAGCACCTCGAGACCGCCGAGCGCATGCTGCTTTCAAGCCGCACGGAGCTCCGCCGCTGCATCTGGGACTTAAGAAGCGAAGCGCTCAGCGAGCCTGACTTCGCAAAGGCAATATACACCACCGTGCAGCCCGTCATCGGCAAGGCCAAGCTCGACTTGTCGTGCGACATCGACCGCTCTCTCATGGACGACTCCACGGCTCACGCAGTCCTGCGCATCCTGCGCGAGCTTGCCGCAAACGCGGTCGCTCACGGCAAGGCGGCGAACGTCTGGGTCGCCTGCGAGGACAAGGGGGACATCCTGCAGTTCATGGTCTCAGACGACGGCTGCGGATTCGATCCCTCGAACTGCCCCGGGCAGAACGAAGGGCACTTCGGCCTAAGCGGAATACGCGAACGGGTCAAACGACTGGAAGGCTCGTTCGAAATCAAGTCAGCGCCGGGGAAAGGCTCCATTGCGACCGTAACATTAGCAAAGGAGTCAACGCCATCATGAAGAAGACAACCATCCTAGTTGCCGACGACCATTCGATTGTACGCATGGGGCTTTCCGCGCTTCTCGGATACCAGCCGGGCTTCAAAGTCGTCGGCGAAGCGGAGGATGGCGAGGAAGCCGTGGCGAAGGCCACAGAACTAAAGCCAGACATCGTGATAATGGATCTCGTTATGCCAAAGCTGGACGGCGCCGAGGCGACACGCGCAATTCGAGACAAGTGTCCCGACACCAAGGTCCTGATACTCACGACGTTCGGAACCTCGGCTGACGTCGCGCGCGCGGTGTCGGCGGGCGCGTCCGGTGCACTAGTAAAGGACACATCGAACGACGACTTCCTGAACGCCCTTCAGGCGGTTGTCCGCGGCGAAAAGATTTTCTCCCAGGAGATAGAGCAGACAGTGAAGGAGGAGGCCGAAGTCCCGACGCTCACCCAGAGGCAGCTCGAAATTCTCCATTCCGTAACGCGAGGCCTCTCCAATGCGGAGATCGCGAGGCAGTTCGGAATCTCCATGGACGGCGTGAAGCGCCACATCATGGCGATCTGCAGAAAGCTCGGCGCGTCCAACCGCTCCGAGGCCGTAGCCATCGCCCTTCGCCGCCAACTGCTCAAGAGCTGAGCCACACGCGTCGCGGGTGATGAAGGAAGTGACGCGACGTCCGAGGCAGTTGATGGACGAGCCAAGGCCATGCAGCTCAGAGCCAAAGGGGTCACAATTGACTGCCGCACCCGATTGCAACAGTGCCCGTTCGCATTCACCACATCCGAGCAGAGAATACTGACAGTAAACGGGGTATGGCAGGTTATCACGCTTAAAAGCCGATTGCTCGCGGTTCTAAGGGCAGCATCGGCATCAGCGTGTAGACGATTATATCAGCATGGCGCAATGACTTTAGAGCTTCGATAGGATGTCTGGTATGTTTGACTTGTCAAGCGACGAGAACGCAAAGCATTTCTTGCCAAGATGGTTGAGCGATGCCCCGACATGTACGAGCGTTGACTTGTCGATGATGAGGAAGCGGTCGTGGAACTTGTCCGATTCCTTAACCGTAAGTGTGTCGCCATATTGCGCGTTGAACTGAGCCACATCTACTTCATGAAGCTGGTTCTTGCGCGAGTTCTTCACCACGAGCACCGTCGCCTCAGGACGTTTCTGCGCGACGAGCGCGAGAACCGAATCGTCGAAGTACGGGTCGATGACTATCAGTTCTGACTTCGCCATGCGCACAAACTTCTTCATCTGCTCAAACGCATCATATACCTGTCCATCGAAAAACACCTTCTGCGGAGGGAACTTCTTGTCCTGCATCGCATCAAGAATCAACTTGAACCTTTCCTCATTGCGCACTTGAGCATTTTCCTGTTTCAATTGACGGCGTTCCGTGGCCTCTATTCGCGAGAGAAGCGGGGCAAGTGAGGCAAGTGCTCGACGCATGGCAGTAAATGCTCGCATTATTCGTATATTGGCCGCGATTGCTCGAGGCGAACGAAGGACACTGCTCAACATTGCAATGCCATTTTCCGTAAACACATAAGGGAGATATTTTATGTTGCTTCCCCTTCCACCGTTCAAGATGCCAATTTGGCATCTTGAACATTCTTCATGGGTCAGCTGAAACATGAAGTCTTCTGGGAAACGTTCAATATTGCGCTTTACCTGTCTATTAAGTTGCCCCACTTCAACCCCATATAATTCGGCGAGATCGCGATCAAGCATAACTTGGGCGTCTCGAGTCGTAAAGATTCTCGAACGTATGGCATCCACCGTTGTCAGTTCGGCGACGGCCAAACTATTCGTGACTTCGCAAGATTCTTTTTCAGATTGAGCTGATTTCTGATTTTTCATGCTGCCTCCGGGGTATAGTAATCCTGTCTTAGCAGTAACCCCTCGCGGTTACTCCCCGCTGGTTATATTGGCGCACATGCTTGCGCACCCTTCGGGTCGCCTTCGGCGATGTTCCCTCCGAACCTACGGTTCTACGGTGCATCTGC
>ODAI011772721.1_pt1 | contig 20655 bp, 16 predicted proteins | sample 1539321 | NCBI WGS metagenome assembly ODAI01 (sample SAMN02144231, study PRJEB22623) | gut metagenome | biome: sheep rumen | host: Ovis aries | place: New Zealand
CACCGTCCTCTTTCACTTCTTCTCGGTGCGCCCTCCTTCAGTCTTCCCTCCCAGCGTCCACCTTCAGTCTTTCCCGTCACACCTCACCTTCGGCCGCCCTTTGCCGGAGGTGGTCCCTTGGTCTGCAGACCTTCGTCAAATCAGGCTCAAAATGCCGGAGGTGGTCCTCAAACACGCAGACTACCGTCGGTGACTCCGCCATGATCGTTCCGCGAATGTCCCTCATACCTCTTCATCTTTTCTAAGAGCCCTTTCATCAGGCATCCATTTGTCTCAATCTCTTGCCACCGCCCTCCTTCGGCCTTTGCTCACATCTCCTTCCCCTAGTCTTTCCCGGTCTTCCTACCCAGCATCCACCTTCTCTCTTTCCCGCCACCGTCCACTTTCACTTCTTCTCGGTGCGCCCTCCTTCAGTCTTTCCCAGTCTTCCCATCCAGCTCCTTTCCTCAGTCTTCGCCGCCAGCTTCCTTTTCTATTTTCGCCCCCAGCTCCTTCCTCCGGTCTTTCCCGGTCTTCCCACCCACCGCCCACCTTTACCCTTTCCCGGTCTTTCTCCCCAGCGCTCTCCTTCAGTCTTCCCTCCCAGCGCCCGCCACCGGTTTCCGCTTGCCGGCACATTTTGTTAAATTTTTGTGTAGAAAGTGTTTGAGCCGTCCGACGGATTTTATATATTTGTGGTAACAGCACGGTGTTCAGCTCCGGACTTCTGCCGGAGGTGGTTCCTTGGCTTGCAGACCTCCGTCAAATCAGGCTCAAAATGCCGGAGGTGGTCCTCAAACTCGCAGACTACCGTCAGTGACTCAGCTAGGAGCACAGTCTGGGACAGGAACTGAGACAACCGTGTTGGTAGAAGTAAAGAATCGTGGAGATGAGAAGGTTTTATTTGGTGACGACGGAGCATCTGGAAGATGCGTTGTGGTTCAGGGATGACGGAGATTTTTCCACCGGAATGAATTATGTGGCCATTCAGGCTGCCTTGACGCCGGAAGTGATTGTGCTGGCGTTTATCCTTATGTCCAATCACATCCATTTATTGGTGTATGGCACGTATGAGGAGGTGGAGGCTTTCGTCAATAGTCTTAAGAGAAGATACTCACAGTATCTGCAAGGCCGTTATGGACTTAAGGGATTCCTTAGACGTAACGGAGTGGAAATCAGTGAAATATCGGCGGAGGAGCCGGAGTCTTTGGAGCGGGCATTGGCTTATGTGCAGATGAACTGCGTGGCGGCCAATATATGTCTGCATCCGGGGCAGTACCCTTGGGGGACTGGAAACGCTTTCTTTCAAGTAGGCCAGGTCCGTCAATACCGTCGGCTGGGAGACTTGTCCGGCAGGGAACGGATACGCCTTCTGCACAGTGAGGAGGCGTTGCGTCTTCCAGGGGAGTGGCTGGTTTCCGATGCCGGTTACGTTCTGCCCGAAATGTACGTGAACGCGAGACTCGTGGAGTCTGTATTCCGCTCTCCGAAACGCATGCAGTATTTCCTCAACTCTTCTTCTAAAGCTAAGAAACGTTTGGAGGGCGGTGACACCAATCTCCCGGCCTTCAAGGACCAGACAATCCTCCGGGCCCTCCCGGATCTCATTCAGAGCCTGTTCCAGAAATCCACATTCGCGGAGCTGTCAGTCTCCGAGCAGGCCGAGACGCTCCGCCAAATCCGTTTCAGATTCAGCGCCGGGGTGCATCAGGCGGCCCGTGTGTGCGGTGTATCCTATGCCGACGCTGCCAAACTGCTTGATGGGATTTAGTTTGATGGCATCTCAAATGCCGATGCCGCCAAGTCGCCTGCTTGGATTTAGCTTGCTGGCATCTCAAATGCCGATGCCGCCAAGTCGCATGATGGAGCGTAGAATGGAAGTGCCGGAGGTGGTCCACCAACCCTACAGACCTCCGGCATATTAGGCTCATAATGCTGGAGGTGGGACGTAGATGTGCAGCCCTCCGGCGTTGGAATCGTGTGAGCCTGCGCTGGATTTAGTTGAGAAGTGAGAGGTACTAGGCGGGTTAGAGTTTCCGGGAGATGAGGTAGGCGAGGGCGGCGATGGAGCGGGAGGCGGCGAGGATGGCGAGGTCACGCGGTACCATGCCGATGGATTTCTGGAGCAGGACGGCGCTGGCGTCGACGAGGGCATGCAGGAGGATGGCGGCCGGGAAAAGCCACATCCACTTTCCGCCCTTGCGTACGGCGGCCCATACAAGTACCGACAGGCCGACATGGAGGATGAGCGCGGAGAATCTCTCCCAGAGGCCGATGAGCCATGTGCCTGCCGTGGCGGAGGTCAGCTGGTCAAGCTGGGCCTGGACCTGCGAGGCGGCGTCGGCCGGGACCTTGGCGAACAGTATGCCGGTCTGACCGGAATTGATCAGGGCAGATATTACGAGGTTGGAAACCATGGTGAGTGTGAAGATGATAATCACCTCTGCGCCTCCGTGGCCGATGCCGTATGCTACGCCGGGAATGGGTCCGGAAGGCTCGTCCCGCATAAGGTACTTCATGGAGATGAAGCGGCCGGTCTCTTCGAAGATGCCTGCCGCCATTCCGCCGTAGATGGCGTAAAGGAGGGTATTGCCAAGGATGCCGGCGCCAGCCGGTCCCTTCAGGACCATCTGATGCATGATGCTCTCGAGTATCAGCGCAAAGACTATGAACGTGCCTGCGCCGATAAGTATGGTCGAGAACCGGGCATGATGCTTACGGATCAGCCACCAGACCAGGCCGACGACGACTGCGGTTGAAAGGACGGCGTTGAGGGCCATCAGGATGAGCGAACTTGTAGGTACCATGGCAGCAGATGATTATTCAATAAGTCAAATATAGTAATCTTCCGGCAAAAATACTATTAATCGGGGAGCCTGAAGCCCAGTGAGGTGATAATCTGCTGCTGCGAGGGGGTGAGAGGCGCGGGGATGCATGTGCCGTCACCGGCGTCGGCGCAGGGGACGGAGTGGAGCTCGTCCAGGAGCTCCATCACAGTGCGGAAGGGGAGGGCGCTGCCGCTTTCCAGGGAAGCCTTCAGGGCATGCCGCAGCCAGGTGTTCAGCAGCAGTGCGATGTACTGCATGACCTGGATGCCGTGAACGAGCTTGTCGAAACGGAGCGGGCGTACAGGGAAGTCCATCACCGACCTGAACTGTCGCAGGAACTTCTCCTGGTCGTATTTGAGTCCGTAGATGGATACGGCCTCGACCGGGCCGATGTCGAGCCCGGAGGTGATATTGGCGTAAAATCCCGATGCGGCACGCGTCGCCAGTATCCTCGGGCTGTCAGGCGAGAAAGACGTGACGGTATGGGTGTCGTTGTCATAGACGGCGTTGAAGAAATAGTAGTCCCGCCGGAGCGACTTCCGGTCCTCAAGGGCTATCCGGTAGTCCCGGATCTCCTGGAGGGCGGCCTGCTGCGAAGCAATCTCAGCGTCGATCTGGGAGAGCTCGGCGGCGCGGCGCTCGGGGTTGAAGAAGAGGTTCAGGCGCAGGCCGCCGGAGGCGCTGGAGGTCTTGGAGGTGCCGGAGGTCTTGGAGGCGCCGGGACCGCCGATGGCGCCGGAGGCGCCCAGGCGGTACTGGCGCCCCCAGCGGCGCGAGGCCGCGTCGTAGCGCATGCCGGCTGGATGCTCGCGGAACTGGCCGAAGGCCCGTATCCGCTGCATCACGGCCGGCTGCTTGGCGTCCACGCACATGACCATGGGCCCCTGCGCGAAATACGGCTCGAGCCTTTTCAGGGAGTCGTAGCCGCGGTCGGTGACCACCGTCACCGCAGGCAGCCCGGCCTTCTCCAGCTCGGCGCGGAATCTCCCCATTCCGCGCGCGTCGGCAATCGCTTCGGGAAATGCGGTATAGACCACAGGGACATGGCTGTCAAGCGAATACGCCACAGCCTCTACCGTGGTCTGGAAGTGGATCTTCTCGGTTTTCTGGCCCCATTTCCGGTCGGAGACCGTGTCGCCCGGAGAGTAGCGCGAAACGGAGTCGACCGCGCAGATGCGCTCGCCTTCGTGGCGCGCCCTGCGCAGCTCCATGAAGCGGCGCAGGTCCGCGCCGCCGACCTTCGCGACCGACTCCTCCAGCATGACCTCCAGGGGCCTGGAGGAGGGGAGCTTGGTCGCGGACTGCCATCTCTGGAAACGCAGGAACGACATCCCGGTCAGGAAAGGGTAGTAGGCTAGGGTAAGGAGGTCGTCCGCTGCGGTCCCGCCGAAGCATTCGGCGAGGTCCTCGCGGACTCCGAAGCGCCCGATGATACTCTCCAGCAGCCAGATGCTGCCGAAGGCCTTGCCGGCGTCCGCGGCGCCGAAGGGGAGCGGCTGCGCCTGAAGCCGGGGCGCAGCCGCCCCGGCGGCCGCGGACAGGTCCCACCCTTCGGGGAACACCAGCTTGCGCCGGACATCCTGCGGCGCCTCCAGATACCGCTTGCCTGGGATGAACTGAAGGTCTTCGGTCACCTTCCCCCAATGGACGATACTGTACTTGCGTTTGCCTTCTGCGTCCGTAGTGTAGGGATGCGTGGCGGCGTACGTGTGTCCGGCATTGCGGTGGAGCGACACGTGCCAGATGCTGTCGGGGCGGGAAGTTCGGGCCATTATTATTTGTACAATTTATCGAATCATTAATGGCCCCAAGGCTGCAATTTTCTTGCCATTATGCTGATTGGCAGCCGGTTGTAAAATCGATTAATTATACATTTTTCGTTTATGCCGTGACTTTGGGCGACTTGTCGGGCGGCTGCCTTATCTTTGCACGCTTTTTAACACGATCGAAATGAAGAACTTTTCCAGGCTCGCGGCCGCCTTCATCCTCGCCGCATCATTCCCCGTCGCCCTGCCGGCGGCTTCCGACACTGAGGAGAAGACCGACACCCTCGCCACTTCCGTCATCACCGGCACCCGCATGTCGGTGCTTCGCGACGCCCTTCCGGCTCCCGTATCTGTAGTCGGACGCCTCGCCATCGCCGCCAGCGACGAAGCGGCCGTGCTGCCCTCGCTCATGGAGCAGGTCCCCGGCCTCTTCGTCACCTCCCGCGGCGTCACCGGCTACGGCGTCTCGAACGGCGCGGCCGGCGCCATCTCGCTTCGCGGATTCGGCGCCGGCGCCGGCCGCGTCATCATCCTGATCGACGGCCATCCCCAGTTCGAGTCCATCTACGGCCATCCCGTCGCTGACGAGTACATGGCCGCCAACGCCCAGCGCGTCGAGGTCTCGCGCGGCGCCGCTTCCGTCCTGTACGGCTCCAACGCCATGGGCGGCGCCATCAACATCATCACCCGCAAGCCCCTCACCGACGGCAACAGCCTCGATTTCAAGGCGATGGGTGGATCGTTCGGGACCTATCGCGCCAGCTTCGCGGACAATTACCGCAAGGGGCGTTTCACCTCTTCGGTCACTCTCGGCCACGACCGTACCGAAGGCCACCGCGAGCGCTCCGCTTACAATTCCACCAACGGTATGGTCAAGCTCGGCTGGCAGCTCAGCGACGCCTGGAAGGCCGGTGCCAACGTCAGCCTCATGAAGGCCTATTCCGAGAATCCCGGCACTGTCGCCCAGCCCATGTTCGACGGCTGGTCCGATATCATCCGTGGCATGGCCGGCCTCTCCCTCGAGAATAAATACGAGAAGACTTCAGGCAACATCGACCTCTACTACAATTTCGGTGACCATACCATCAATGACGGCTATACCCAGGGCGGCAGCCCGCGTCCGTACCTGTTCCACGGTACGGACTTCACTGCCGGCCTGTCCGCCTACCAGATGGTCCCGCTCTTCACCGGCAACACCCTTACCCTCGGAACCGATATGATCTACTACGGGGGCAACGCCTACCGCGACCCGGTGAGCGAGATCTACGCCGACCACAAGAAACTCAACGAAGAGGCCGTCTACGTGTTCGACCAGCAGGTCCTCGGCAAGTTCATGTTCAATGCCGGCATCCGTTTCGACTACCACAGCGCATACGGCGCCCAGTGGATCCCTCAGGCCGGTGTCTCCTACATGCCCGGCCCCAACACCACCATCAAGGCATCGGCCTCCAAGGGCTTCCGCATGCCCAACATGCGCGAGCTGTACATGTACGCTTCCGCCAACTCCGAGCTCCTGCCGGAGGAGGCCTGGAGCTATGACCTCACCCTCGGCCATCATTTCCTCGGAGGTGCGCTCAATACCGAGCTGAGCCTTTTCTACACCAACGGCTCCAACATCATCGAGGTGGTCCGCGAGAACGGCCGTCCGCAGAACCGCAACGTCGGCGCCTTCACCAACAAGGGCGTCGAGGCCAGCTTGGACTGGCGCTTCAGCCGTGAGTTCAGCGTGAACGCCAACTACAGCTTCCTGCACATGGACACCATCTACACCGGCGCCCCCGTCCACAAGGCCTATGCAGGCCTCGACTGGACTCCCGGCCGCTTCAGCGCCAGCCTCGGCGCCATGCTCATCCGCGACCTCTACCTGAGCACCGGCGAGAACGCCGTCACCAGCGACTACGTCGACCTCAAGGCCCGCATCGGCTACAAACTCAGCGACTGGCTCCAGGTCTTCGCCCGCGGCATGAACCTTCTGAATCAGGACTACGCCACCATGCTCGGCTATCCCGAGCCCGGAGTCACCGTCCTCGGCGGCATTTCCATCTCCCTCTAGTGCGGGAACCTGCGGGTAAATTGCTATATTTGCGTAGCAATGAAGCCCCGGACATACATAGCCATTGACCTGAAGTCGTTCTACGCCTCGGTGGAGTGCGCGGAGCGGAAGCTGGATCCGCTGACGACCAACCTGGTCGTCGCGGATTCCTCTCGCACCGACAAGACCATCTGCCTGGCGGTGTCGCCTTCGCTCAAGGCGTACGGCATCCCGGGGCGGCCGCGCCTCTTCGAGGTGGTGCAGAAGGTCTCGCAGATAAACGAGGCGAGGCGCAGGGCCGCCCCGGGCCGCACTTTCCGGGGCGCCTCCTCCGACGATACCGCCCTGAAGTCCAACCCTTCCCTGGCACTTGACTATATCGTGGCGACTCCGAGGATGGCCCTCTACATGCAGGTGAGCAGCCGCATCTATGCGGTCTATCTCAAGTACATCGCTCCGGAGGACATACACGTCTACTCCATCGACGAGGTCTTCATCGACGCTACGGACTACCTCGTCACATACTCCTGCTCGGCCCACGACCTTGCCATGCGCATGATCCGCGACGTGCTCTCCACGACGGGGATTACCGCCACCGCAGGTATCGGCACCAACCTTTACCTTGCCAAGGTGGCCATGGACATAGTGGCCAAGCACACCGATCCGGACAAGGACGGGGTGCGTGTCGCCCAGCTCGACGAGATGTCCTACCGCAGGCTCCTCTGGGACCACACGCCCCTCACGGACTTCTGGCGTGTGGGCCGCGGTATCGCCGCCAAGCTCGAGACTGCGGGCATCCGCACCATGGGCGAGCTCGCGCGCCGCTCGCTCAATGCCTCATGGGAGGCATATCTGTACAAGCTTTTCGGCGTCAATGCCGAGCTTCTCATCGACCATGCATGGGGCTGGGAGCCTTGCACCATGGCCCTCATCAAGGCTTACAGGCCTTCGGCCAACAGCATGGGCTCGGGCCAGGTGCTGATGGAGCCCTATACCTTCGAGAAGGCCAGGGTGGTGATAGGGGAGATGACCGACTCGCTGGTGATGGACCTCGTGGACAAAAGGCTGGTCACGGACCAGATGGTGATAGACGTCAGCTACGAGCGCGTGAGCGGGTGCTATGGCGGCGAGCAGGTGCGCGACTGGTACGGGCGCACCGTGCCGAAGCCGGCGCACGGTTCCGTGAACCTCGGGCGCCGGACTTCCTCCACCCGCATCATCACGGAGGCCGTCCAGGGACTCTTCGACCGCATCGTCGACAGGGACCTGTACGTCCGCCGCCTCAATGTCGTGGCGGCCAATGTCACGGCCGAGGACAAGGCCGGAGAGCAGCTCGACCTCTTCGAGGAGCCGTTCGACACCGACAAGGAACGCCGCGAGCAGGAGGCTATCCTCGAGATCCGCCGCAAGTTCGGCAAGAACGCCATCCTCAAGGGGATGAACTTCGAGGAAGGGGCTACTGCCATGGAGCGAAACAAACAGATCGGAGGGCACAAAGCATAGGGTCGATGGTTTTTTATTATTAGTTTGCGCTATGGGAAAGTACGACGATATAATAGATCTTCCGCATCCGAGTTCGAAGCGGTTCCCCCGGATGCCGTTGGCGGAGCGGGCGGCACAGTTCTCGCCGTTCGCCGCCCTCACCGGCTTCGACAGCCTTATCCGTGAGACGGCGCGCCAGACTGCGGAAGGTTACGAGCCTTCCGAAGCGTCTGATGCCGACGAGGAGTTCTTCGAGCTTCCCTGATCGGATCTGCGCTCGTAGGCGCGGAGGCGCGCGTCCTCATTCTGCGCGGCGCGCTCGTCGTACTCGCGGTCCCACTGCCGATAGAAGTCCATGCGCGGATCCTCGAACAGGGACATCTGCACGTACGGATCATGAGTGAGTTTCGAGACCCCGAGCCCGACCTGACGGACCGGGGTCTCGCCGTTCCATATTTCGGCGAGCATCCGGCGCGCCTCGTTCAGGATGAGCGCCGTGACGTCGGTCGGCTCGGGCAGGGTGCACTGGCGCTGCATGACCGTGAAGTCCTTGTACTTGATGAATACCGACACGCAGCTGGCGCGGAATCCGTGCTTGCGCGTGCGGTGGGCGACGATGCCGGCCACCTTGAAAAGGGCGCGGTCCAGTTCCTTGGGGTCGATGATGTCCTTGGCGAAGGTGCGCTCGGCGCTGATGCTCTTGGCCTCGGGCACTTCCGTCACGACGGGGGAGGAGTCGCGTCCGTTGGCGTTCTCGTGCAGCTGGAGGGCGAATTTCTCCCCGACCAGCTGGGTGAGCGATCCCATCCCCAGCGAGGCGAGTTCGCCGATGGTGCGGATGCCGTTGCGAAGGAGCCTCTCCTCGGTCTTTTTCCCTACCCAGAGCAGGTCGCGCACCCCCAGCGGCCACATCTTCTGCGGCACTTCCTCGCTCCAGAGTGTGTGGACCTTGTCAGGCTTCTCGAAGTCTGAAGCCATCTTGGCCAGCAGCTTGTTGGACCCTACTCCGACATTGACGGTGAATCCTAGTGTGTCCCGCACCTCGTCCTTCAGGGCGGTCGCCACCTCCACGGCGTCACGCCCCTCCAGGAACGGTGTCATGTCGATGAAGCACTCGTCTATCGAGAACTGCTGGAGGATGGGGGAGTAGCGCCGGCAGATGGCGATGAAGCCTTCGGAGCATTCCTTGTACCACTCCCAGTCGCCGCGCACAATAACGAGGTTCGGGTAGGTCCTGAGGGCCATCGAGACCGGCTGCGCGGTCTTGATGCCCAGCTTCTTGGCGGGCATCGAGGCGGCGGTGATGATGCTGCGCCGGTCGGACGGGTCGCCCGAAACGACAGCGGGGACCAGCCGGATGTCCGGCTGGCCCTCGCGCATCATCTTCACCGCCGTCCAGCTCAGGAACGCGGAATTGACGTCAATGTGGAATATCGTCCGCCGCAATACCTAGTCGCCGTTTTCGCTGGTTTCGCGGGGCTCCTCGTTCTTGGGAGCGCGGCGAAGGGTGTAGGTGGCCTGCTCGCTGACGCCGTACTGGGAGCCTCCGATGGCGGCTTCGGGCTGACGGAGTATCATACGGTCGCCGTCCAGTTCTACTTCATAGATGCCAAGCATGACGATGGCCTTGCCGTTGTCGCCTGCATTGAGGCTTTCCTTGAAGGTGATCCTGGCCTTGGTCTCGTCATAGGAGAAAGTCTCCATGTCGAAATCCCAGTTGTACCAGAGGGAACCCATCCCGACAGGGTCGAGGTTGAGCCGGCAGTAGTCCTTGGTGAAATCGGTCGTGGATGAGTGGGTGGTGGTGTTGCCGTTGATGGTGGTGGAGGCGTTGACGGTGAGCGACTCGACTACCCAGAAGCCATAAGGGGTGCCGCTGAAGTCGTTGTCGGGGTCAAGCGTTTCGCACGAGCTGAACAGGAAGGCAGCGCAGCAGGCTGCGATCATGGACATGAAAAACTTTTTCATCTTTGTGAACGATTAAAGGTTTCAGTTGACTTTACCGACTGCAAGAAATATGCAAAACAGGTCCGTATGAGGAAAAATCAATTCTTGGAGGTGAAGAGCCTGGGCGAAACGGTGAGCATTATCCATGCCCAATGGAGCTTGCTCCCCTCGTCGGAGCGCTTGAGCTTGACAAGCGATTCCGTGCCGTTCATGAAGGTGTATCCCATGCTCAGCGAGGCATCCTTGCGGAACTTGTATGACATGGAGAACTCGAATTCATTGCCCAGGGGCTTATCTACGTCTTCGAGGTCCGTGGCGATGGCCAGGAAATGGTACGCGAGGTTCAGGCTGGCCTTCTCGCCGGGATTCCAGCTGACTCCTCCATAGGCGTTCTGAAGGCCTGGGGTGAAGCCGCTCCGGAAGGTGGACAGGTAGAAGAACTCCATGGCTCCGTAGAAATCGTGGTGCGAGCCGTACACCGAGCTGAAGCCCCTGACGACGTCGTGCTTGACCATGCCGATCATCCCTCCGGGAGGGACTGCAAAGTACTTGTCTCCGCTCAGGTAGTCGTAGCCTCCGTAGGCGGTGAAGTGCTTGGTGGGGCTGAAGGAAAGCTTGCCGCTGGCCATCCACGCATCCAGCGGGAGACCGTTTTCCTCCTTTCCGCCCTGCTTGTAGTAGGCGGCCTCGGCCATCCATTTCTTGGGCTTCCATCTGATAAAAGTGCCGTAGAGCTGCTGGTGGAACATCTTCTCCGGGTTGTAATCGTCCCCGCTGCTGCCTTTCTCTCCGCCCTGCATGCCCAGGTCCATGGCAAGGAGCGACAGGCCGATGTTGGTGCGGGGGATGTCCCAGTGGTACCACAGCGCTTCCATGGCCTTGTAAGGCTGGAGGCCTCCGGTGTAGTACGAGCCTCCGGTGATGTTCTCGGGGTTCTGGTTGTAGGCTCCGAAAAGGTGGAGCTTGTGCCCCCGGCCTTCGAGCCCGATCTTGAGGGCGTCGTGCGATATGCCGGTCATGGACCAGTCGTCCGAGCCGAAGATGCGCTGGTCGTCGTACGAGAGGTTCTGCCTTCCGACCTGGGCGAAGAGCCCCCTGTGCGTGAACTTCACCCAAGCTTCGTGGACGTTGAACAGGCCTCCGGTCGCACTGCCCCATGTGCCGCTGTGCTGGGCGGTCAGGCGGGCTTCCAGGCCCTGGGTGGCATAGTCGAAGCCCAGCCTGGTACGCTCGATCAGGAACCCTGCGCGGTTGTTGTTGCTGCCTCCCTCCTCGGTCTTGGGGAGGCCTCCGCGGCGTATCTCGCCGCGGCTCAGGTAATCGGCATCTACTGTAATGCGGTTCTGGGCCCATGCCCCTGCCGTCAGCAGGATTAGGGCGGCTGTCATTAAGCGCTTCATGGCTATGGTGTCAAATGTGGTTTTCCCTGCGGGTTGTAGCGGATGGCGAGTATGGTGATGTCGTCGTTCTGCGGGGATTGTTTCATGCCGTTGTCGTTCAAAGTTAATCAATTCAGTGCTGAAATGCAAAGATTCGCCCGGATTGTGCTATCTTTGTTCTCCCCGGCGCGGAGCCGGGAGGACAAATTGAAATCAGCAATGACAATGAAAAGACTTATGTTCTGCGGCCTTGCAGCGCTTGCGCTGGCGGCCGTTTCGTGCAATGTCGCACATGGCCCCATGGAGACGGAAACCTTCCATTGGGCCGACTCCACGGCTTATGCATACATGACCCTGGACGCCGAGATGCCTTCCGGCAAGGACAAGGTCGCCTCGGAGGTCAGGCGCGGCCTGGCCGATGTGGTGGACGACATACTCAGCAAGGTTACTTCCTACGAGAATGAACGCTTTTTCGGGCCTTTCACCGGCAGTCCCGACGACGTGCAGGGGATGCTGTCCTACTACCGAGACAGCTCGTTCGCGCAGATAGCAAGGATGTCGCAGGCCGACGCCGAAGAGCGCGCCCGCTACATCAGCGAGTCCACCGACCTCTCCGATGAGGAGAAGCAGTATCTGGAGGATTATCCCCGCTGGGGCTATGAGTTCGGACTCAAGAAGCTGGACGAGAACGACCGTTACGTGGTGTTCCAGTCCATGGACTATATCTATATGGGCGGCGCGCACGGGGGCGTCACCGGCGCGGGCTGCCTGACCTTCTCCAAGAAGGACGGCAGCCGCGTCACCGACTTCGTCGATGCCTCCCGCGCCGCCGACATGCAGCCCCTGCTGCAGGCGGGCGTGCTCAGCTATTATGAGGACATGGGCGTCGACACCTCCTGGGACGAGCTGAAGGAAAGCCTGTTCATCGAAGACGGTTTCATCCCGCTCCCCACGTGGCCGGTTTACCCCTGCGCGGACGGCCTGGCCTTCGTCTACCAGCAGTACGAGATAGCCAGCTATGCCGAGGGCATGCCGTCCTTCACGGTCCCTTACGCTGACATCGCCCCTTACCTCACTCCTGAGGCAAAGGCACTTCTGGGCCTGTAATTTACAGTTGATTGGAAAAAAATTGTTATATTCACGCAAATTTCAAACAGACTTAACAAGATGAGAAGAAAGATCTACGCGATGGCAGCTTTGCTGCTGGCGGTCAGCCTGACGGCTGGCGCGCAGGGGCGCGGGGCCGCCAAGGCCGCCGACCCCAAGGAGGACTCCACCGAGCAGGAGAAGAAGAAAGAACCGGAGCTGAACTTCAAGCCCGGCCTGTTCGGAGTGGCCCAGAACGAGAAGGACTGGTATTTCGAGGTGCCCGACAGCCTGCTCGGCCGCAGGATCCTCGCCGTTACCAGGTACGTCAGCAACACTCCCGGCGCCAGCGAGTACGGCGGTGAGGAAGTGGCCGAGGCCATGGTTTACTGGGAGAAGGCCTCCAACGGCAACCTCCTGCTTCGCTCCGACGTCATGACCATCGCCGCCGACCAGGGCGGCGACATCGGCAAGGCCGTCAAGGTCAGCGCCGAGAACCCTATCATAGCCTCCATCAAGCCTGAGTCCAAGTCCAGCGAGGGCACTACCCGCGTCAAGGTTACGAGCCTGTTCGAGGGCGACAGCCAGGTGTTCTCCATGGGCTCCCGCGCCAAGAGGTCCTATAACCTGGGCAATGTCCGCGGCGACGCCAGCTTCATCAACAGTATCCGCACATATCCCATCAATACCGAGGTGACCGTCACCAAGACCTTCGCCTACAACGCTCCCACGGCCGGCGGCCAGGGCGGTCCCCAGGCATCCAGCGCCCTTCCCGCAGGCATGGAAGCCGGAGTCGTGACCATGGTCCTCAACACTTCCATGCTCCTTCTTCCGGAGGTGCCCATGCAGCAGCGCCTGTTCGATCCCCGCGTGGGTTACTTCGCCAATGGCTACAGGAATTTCACCGATGAGCAGCAGGAAGTCGAGACCGTGCGCTTCATCACCCGCTGGCGTCTCGAGGCCCGTCCCGAGGATGTCGAGAAGCAGAGGAGGGGAGAACTCGTGGAGCCGATCAAGCCCATCGTCTACTACATCGACCCCGCTACCCCCAAGCAGTGGCGTCCGTACCTCATCGCCGGTGTCAACGACTGGCAGAAGGCCTTCGAGCAGGCAGGATGGAAGAACGCCATCCACGCCGAGGAGTGGCCCGAGGACAATCCCGATATGAGCCTCGAGGATGCACGCTTCTCCGTGATCCGCTACCTCGCCTCGCCTGTCGCCAACGCCTACGGCCCCAACGTCCATGATCCCCGCTCCGGCGAGATCCTCGAGAGCCATATCGGCTGGTACCACAACGTCATGACGCTTGTGCACGACTGGTATCAGGTCCAGGCCGGTGCCGTCGATCCCCGCGCCCGCAAGATCAAGTACGACGACGAGCTGATGGGCGACCTCATCCGCTTCGTCTCCTCGCATGAGGTCGGCCATACCCTCGGCCTTCGCCACAACATGGGCTCCAGCAGCAAGACCCCCGTCGAGAAGCTCCGCGACAAGGCATGGGTGGAGGAGCACGGCCACACCGTCAGCATCATGGACTATGCCCGCTTCAACTACGTAGCCCAGCCCGAGGACAACATCTCCAAGGCAGGCCTTTACCCGCGCATCAACGATTACGATAAGTGGGCCATCGAATATGGCTATAAGGCAACTCCTTACAAGACCCCGAAGGAGGACCATCTCTACTGGAACAAGGTCATCACCGAGCGCCTGGCGGCCGACCCGCGCCTGTGGTTCGGCGGCGAGGGCCGCGACGGTGACCCCCGCGCCCTGACCGAGGATCTCGGCGACGACGCCGTGGCAGCCAGCAACTACGGTATCCTGAACCTCAAGCGCACCATCGGCCAGATCCCCGCATGGAACGTCGAGGAGGCCGACATGTATGAGAATGTCAGCCGCATGTACGAGGCCGTGGTCGGCCAGTTCAACCGCTATCTCGGCCATGTCTCGGCCAATATCGGCGGCAGGTTCATCACCAACCACAGCATCGAGCAGACCGACATGGTCAAGTATGCCCCCGTCCCCAAGGACAGGCAGAAGAGGGCCCTCTCGTTCCTGAACGAGCAGCTGTTCCAGAAGCCGACCTGGCTCGTGGACGTCCCCTACATCTTCGATATCACCGACCAGCCTGACAACCGCCTTTACACCCTTGTCAACGGTGTCGTCAGCTCGTCCAACCTGCTGAGCATCGCCAAGCTCAACCGCCTGGCCCAGTTCGCCCAGTACGACGCTTCCGCCTACAAGCCCGAGGAGTACCTCTCCGACCTTACAGGCATGGTCTTCTCCGAGCTTGACAAGGGCCGCTCGGTCGACAGCTACCGCCGCTACCTGCAGCGCCGCTTCGTCAGCTCCGCCATCGAGGTGGTGAACAGCTCTGCAGCCGCCAGCTCCGATGGCCGTACGCTGCTGCTTGCCACGCTCATGGACATCGAGAAGAAGGCCTCCAAGGCCAAGGGAGGCGACTCCGTGACCAAGGCCCACTGGCAGGCCATCGCCAAGCAGATCGGCGATGCGCTTAAGACGGGCAAATAAACCATTGTTTATCCATGCCCCGCCGCATTGCAGCGGGGCTTTTTTTGACACGATTATGAGAAAGACTTTTATCGCAGTCCTCACGGCAGGACTGCTCGCGGCCGCCGGCTGCGCCGGCGGCTCCGCCCAGGCGCAGGCCCAGGCCGGGGCAGGGGGCGGCAACGCCGTCATCGAGGCCATCATGGCCAGGCGCTCCGTTCGCCAGTATAAGGATACTCCCGTCGAGAGGGAGAAACTCCAGCTCATCGCCGAATGCGGGGTCAACGCCCCGAACGGAATGAACGCCCAGGCATGGGAAGTGCGTATCGTCGACAGCAGGGAATGGATCGACGGACTCACCGCACTGTACAAGGAAGCCAATCCCCAGATGGCGTCGAGGCCCGGCTTCAAGAACATGTTCGTGAACGCTCCGGCGGTGATCGCGGTGGCTGCCCCGAACGATACTTACAACGGAGTGAACGCCGGCCTTCTCGGCGAGAACATCATGCTGGCGGCGCACTCCCTCGGGCTTGGTACTTGCTGTCTCGGAGGCCCTCTTCGGTTCATGCTATCTTCTTCGGAGGCTGCTCCTTACGTCGAAAAGCTCGGCATCAACCCCGACTACCAGATCCTTTACCTGATAGCCGTCGGTTATCCCGACGAGGAGCCCGCCGCGAAGCCCCGAGACCTGTCGAAAATAGCCTTCGTGGACTATTAACATTTTTGTTACCGAAATAAACAAAGTTGTTTTATAGGCTGTATGCCAACAATTCAGAAGAAGAGATACCTGGTTTTGGATGCTTTGCGCGGTTTTGCGCTTCTGGGCATCATCCTGGCCAATTTTCCGGAGTTTTCGCTGTGGACTTTCGCCGATCCCGGCACATATTCAGACCAGGATATGGTGACCAGGGCGTGCCAGTATTTCTTCATAGACGGCAAATTCTACACCTTGTTCTCGATCCTGTTCGGCATCGGCTTCAGCATCCAGCTGGAGAATGCCGGACAGAAGACGGGGACTTTTTACAGGCGGATGGCCGTGCTTTTCGCAATAGGTCTTCTACATCTGCTTTTCCTTTGGAGCGGCGACATCCTTATGCTCTATGCGGCTATGGGCATGCTGCTTCCGCTCTTTCGCCGACTGTCCACGCGCGGGCTGCTTACTGCTGCCGGGATCTTCCTCGTGCTGCCGGTCATCTCCGATGCTCTCTTCCCGCATCTGGCCGATCCTCTTGAGGCGGGGTATATGTCCCTGAGCGACCGCTATGGCATCACGGAAGTAGGCTTCGCCGCATGGCTCCGGGATGCTGACAGCTACGGCGACCTGAACCGCTTCCTTCGCATGGGGGCGGTGGAACGGATGTGGGAGTTCGTCAGCAGCCACCGCTACTTCAAGGTGCTGGGGCTTTTCCTCCTGGGATACTGCATCGTGCGGCATCGTGTCTATGCCGACCTCGATTCGCACCGGGGGATGCTGCGAAAGGGTCTTACATTGGGCCTGGCCGTCGGCCTGCCTGTGTCCGCGCTCTATACTTGGAGCAGTATGACCGGCGGCTCTACGGTGCTGCGCGATGTGTTCTACCTTTTCAGCGTGTATCCCATGGGGCTGGCCTATGCGGCCGGGTTCTGCCTGCTCTTCGAGCGGCGGCCGGAAGCCGCGGCGTGGCGCGTGTTCAGCGCCACCGGCCGCATGGCGTGCACCAATTATTTAGGCCAATCCGTATTCGGCATTCTGCTTTTTTACGGGATTGGCCTTGGATGGGGAGCCGGGGTGGACCTTCTCCTGACGGAGGTCATCGCCCTCGGCGTGTATGTGCTGCAAGTCCTCTTCAGCCGCTTCTGGCTGGAGCGTTTCCGCTTCGGACCGGTGGAGTGGGTCTGGAGGATGCTTACCTACGGGCAGCGGCTGCCTCTGTGGCGAGACCGCGCCTGACGCGGTCGAGCCCCTCGGAGAGCAGGGCCCGGGGGCAAGCGAGGTTGATGCGGATGAAGCCTTCGGTGCCGTACATCTTGCCGGCATTGACCCACACCTTTTCCTTTTCAAGGAGGTTCTCCTCCAGCTTTTCGGAAGGTATGCCGAGGCTGCTTACATCCACCCAGGGGAGATAGGTGCCCTCGAGCTTGCAGACCGGGAAGTCTGAGAGCTTTTCCTTCAGCAGCAGATAGTTGTCATAGATATATTGATTCAACTCTTCAAGCCACTTGGCGCCTTCGTCGGAGTAGGCGGCTTCGAGCGCGACGACTCCGAAGGGGTTGATGTCGCAGATCTCGTTGTCATTGATGGCGCGGTCTATCAGCCTGCGCCATTCAGGATTGTTCGTGACGATATTGGCGGTCTGGAGGCCGGCGATGTTGAAGCTCTTGCTGGGGGAGCAGAGGGTGATGCAGCATGCCTGGTCTTCGGGGGAGATGGAGGCGAAGGGGGTGTATTCGTACCCCGGCATCACGATCTCGCAGTGGATCTCGTCGCTGACCACGGCTACGCCGTGCCGCCGGGCGATCTGCCCGACCCTGGCGAGTTCATCCCTGGTCCACACGCGCCCGGCGGGGTTGTGGGGATTGCACAGGAGCAGGACCTTCGCCTTCTCGTCTGCGCATGCGCGCTCCAGGGCTTCGAAGTCGAAGCTGTATGTGCCGTCGTGGTACAGTAGGGGAGCGTCTAGCATCCCGCAGCCGTTGTTGCGGATTGAGGAGAAGAAGCAGTTGTAAACCGGAGTCTGGAGTATGACCTTATCCCCGGGCTTGCAGAGGGCCTTTATGACGGCAGACAGGGCAGGGACGACGCCGGTGGTGTAGATGATCCAGTCCTTCTCGATCTTCCAGCCGTGACGTTTCCCGAACCAGCGGATGACGGCTTCATAGTAGCTGTCGGGTACGCTGACGTAGCCGAACACGCCGTGCTCCACGCGGCGGCGCAGGGCGTCGATGATGCAGGGAGCGGCCTTGAAGTCCATGTCGGCCACCCAGAGGGGGATGATGCCGTCACCGTCGGCCCCGAAGGGCGGACGGGCGTCCCACTTGATGCAGTTGGAGCCCCTGCGGGGGATGATCTCGTCGAAGTCGTACATAAGGCGCTATCCGATCTTGATGTCGCAGTCGCCGGGAGCCTTCATGTTGGAGTCGATGATGAGCTCGCCGCAGCTGTCGGCCTTGATGAAGCCGGTCCTGGGGTTCTTGATGGAAGGGATGTGGCCCTTGATGGTGGCCTTGACGTCGCTGTACTCGAAGGCGAGGTCGGCGTCGTCGGCGAAGGTGCAGTCCTCGAGGACAAGGCCCTCGGCGTAGCAGAGGGGCTGGCTGCCGCCGATGTGGCAGCGCACGAGGTGCAGGCCGCGGGAGTGCCAGCCGAGGAATTCACCGTCGATGACGGAGTCGTAGACGGTGACGTTGTCGGTCTCCCAGAAGGCGTCCTTGGTGTTGAGGACGGAGTTGCGGATGACGACGTTCTTGGTCCACTGGAAGGAGTAGTTGCCGTTAAGCTTGAAATTGTCGATCTCCACGCCGTCGCAGTGCATGAAGATGTAGTCGGCGCGGTCGGCGCGCACGTCCTCGAGCTTGACGTCGCGGCAGGACCAGAGGGTCTCGGCCGCGGAGTCGATGATTACGCGGCGGAGGGTGAGGCGGTCCATCTCGCGGAACATCTTGGGGGCGTCCACGATGGTGTCCTCCATCAGCAGGTCGCGGGAGTACCACAGGGCGGCGCGGGCGCCGACGGTGAAGATGCAGTCCTTGACAGTGAAGCGGTCGGTACACCAGAAGGGGTACTTACCCTCGAAGCGGCAGTGCACGGCGGTGATGTCGGAAGTCTCCTTGATGGCCGACTCGCCGGCGTGGATGACCACGTTCTCGAGGTACAGGTCGTGTTCGCAGTAGAGCGGCCTCTCGCCGCCGAATTCCTGATTCTTGATCTCTCTCATATAAGGGAAATGGTTTATGTTGTTTTCAGCATGTTCTTCATCCATTTTTCTCCGCTGATGCGCCAGATGAACAGGAGTCCCCTGACGTTCAGCTCAATGCACATGGCGATCCAGTAACCCACGAGGCCGTAGACCCTTGTGAGGAAGATGGCCGGGACGATGCGGACCAGCCACATGCTGCCGAGGTTGAGCATGCTCGGCACGGCTGTGTCGCCGGCGCCGACGCAGGCGCCGTAGGCGACGATGGCGGCGGCGTAGCCGGCCTCGGCGAAAGCCTCGATGCGCAGCACGCGCGCGCCGAGGGCGACCACTTCAGGGTCGGCGCTCAGCAGCGACATGATCTGCGGGGCTATGAAGTACATCACGACGGCCAGGGCGGACATCATGCCGACACCCAGTACGAGCGTTATGCGTGAGAAACTGCGGACGAGGTCGCGGCGCTTGGCCCCGAGGCTCTGGCCCACGAGGGTGGTGGCCGCGTCGCCCATACCGTAGCCGGGCATGTAGCAGAAGCTCTCGGCGGTGATGGCGAAGGAGTTGGCGGCGATGGACACCGGCCCGAGAGGGGCGACGATGACCGTGCTGGCGATATGCGCGCCGCGCATTATGACGTTCTGAACCCACATCGGGCCGGTGATGCCGAAGGCGTTCTTGAGGCAAAGGGCGGTGGGGCGGAACGAGCCGGGCTCCCTGACGATGGCGAGCTCCTTGGAACGGACCAGGAGGAAATACAGCATGGCGATGGCCGTGATGGCCTCGGCGAGGCCCGTGCCGAGCGCTGCGCCGCGCACGCCCATGCCCGCTCCGGGCACGGTTAGTTCAGTGCCGAACAGGGTGATGTCCCTGGTCGGGAAAATGAGCAGGAAGTTGAAGATGACGTCCAGGACACACATCATAACATTCAGCAGGCTGGGCACTTTCATGTTTCCGCTGCATGAGAGCATGCTGCTGCCGAAGAAGCCCAGCTGCATGGCGGGGAGGAACAGGACGTAGGTGCGGAAATAGCCGGAGGCCTCGTCGCAGATCTCGGGGCTGCCGCCCAGCCAGTGGGGGAGAGGCCCCGCTATGGACAGGCCGGCTAGCGACAGGAAGAGGCTGAAAAGCGTAACGCTGGTGAGGCCCTGGCGCAGGACTTTCCTCGCTCCCGCGAAATCGCTGGACCCGATCAGGTGCGCCACCTGGACTGAAAAGCCCTGTGACGTGGCCATGGCGAATCCGCCGAAAATCCATGTGGTGGTGGAGACAAGGCCGATCGACGCGGAAGGGTTGGCGCCGAGGCTGCCGACCATGGATGCGTCGATGAACTGCAGCAGCACGGAGGCGAGCTGGGCCAGGATAGCCGGCCCGCACAGCAGCAGGGTCAGCCTTACCTGCTGCCCCAGCGCGAGCGGCTGCCCGTTCCTGATCCTGCCTAAAAGTATGTCCTTGCTCTCTGCCATAAAGAATCCTGCAAATTTACTAATTATCTTCCGTTTCCACACCATCATTTTTGCGGGTTCGATCCCCCCTCTCTTTTTCTCCCTCCCTTTCCCTCTCCCTTTGCTCCTCTCCCTCTGCATATCTCCTTTCTTTCCTTCCTCCTAGTCTCCCTTTCCGTCTCCCTTTCCCCGTTATCTACCTCTCATCTCCCCTCAGACGGAGGAGGCCGGCAGGCCGCGCGGAAAACCCCCCCAAGCCTTTTCGCCGCGGCCACCCCCCCCCCTGCACCTGTCGCGTCGCCGCTTCCCCTCCTCC
>ODAI012901481.1_pt1 | contig 20653 bp, 13 predicted proteins | sample 1539321 | NCBI WGS metagenome assembly ODAI01 (sample SAMN02144231, study PRJEB22623) | gut metagenome | biome: sheep rumen | host: Ovis aries | place: New Zealand
ATTCATAAAGAAAACGGCGGTTACGGTAAAGCTATGAATATTGGGGTTGATAATGCCACCGGAGAATATATTGGTATTGTGGAACCTGATGACTGGATTAAACCAAATATGCTTGAAACACTTTATAATCTAGCAATCAAAAATGACTTGGATTTAATAAAATCAGATTATTGCAGATTTCAACATAAAAAAGACGGCAGTTTAAAATTATTTAATGAAATTCTTGATAAAACCGGAAAATACTACAATAAAATTATAGATTTAACAAAAAATATTATTCCTTATAAATTCCCTATGAATACCTGGGCAGGTATTTATAAACGGGAATATCTGCTAAAAAACAATATTCGTCATAATGAAACCCCGGGCGCCAGCTATCAAGATAACGGGTTTTGGTTACAAACATTCTGGCACGCAAAACGCGCAATGTTTTTAAACCAAATATTTTATATGAACCGTCGAGATAATCCCAATTCCTCTGTCAAGAATCCTGCAAAAGTTTTTTGTATGAAAGAGGAATACGACTACATATACTCACTATTAATGAAAGAAAAAACTCTTAAGAAAAATTTTCTTGGTATTTACCACTATAAAAAATACCAAAATTATATATTTACATTTAATCGAATAGATATCAAATTTAAAAAATTATTTCTAAAAACATTCACTAAAGAACTAAAAGAGGCATATGCAAAAAGAGAAATAGATGAATCCCTATTTTCAGAAAAGGAATTACAAGAATTGCATATGATAGCAAAGCACCCTATAAAATTTTATAGAAAGAAATTAAACAGACTTTCGCCAATGGAAAAACTATTTTCACTAAAAAATCAAGATACACATCGGATTTTAAGAATTTTCGGAATGAAACTCAAGTTTAAGAGCAATAAACTTATAGAAAGGAAACGTATTGAAAATATAGAAAAAAATATAGCAAATACATATAAAAGGATTAAAATACAAACCAATTTAATTAATACTCAAAATACGAATATGAACCAGCTTGATACGAATATGAAACAGCTTGATGTGAATATGAAACAGATTGATGTGAATATGAAACAGATTAATACAATTATAAACAATCAATACAAACAAATCGATTATTTGACAAATCAGCTTAAAAAACTTTCGGATTTTTATCAGAAATACAATAAGTTAGAACAAAAAGTTCAGGTATGTACAAGAAATTATTATATGCCTCAAATTAATAAAGAAAAAATTTCTTATGATATCAACAGGTTTACAGAATTTGGGTTAAATCGGGACAGGATCAGAAATAAAAAAATTATTGTATCACTCACTTCTTATCCGGAAAGAATGTATGATATTCATTATTGCCTGTACTCACTATTAAACCAAAGTTTAAAACCCGATGAAGTAATACTTTGGCTTGCAAAAGAAGAATTTCCGAAATTAGAAAATGATTTGTCAGATAAAATATTGCATCTGACTAATAACGGGCTAACTATCAAATGGTGTGATAACATTAAATCTTATAAAAAGCTTCTTCCTGCTCTCAAAGAATATCCGAATGACATTATAGTAACTGCAGATGACGATATTTTCTACGCAAAGAATTGGTTGGAAAAATTATATAATGAATATTTAGAAAGTGATCAAAAAACTATTATTGCGCACCGCTGTCATAAAGTAGAATTTAACGATAATAAAATATTGCCGTATGAAGAATGGGAAAAATGCATTACAAACAATGAAAGCAGCTTTACAAACTTTTTTACGGGGGCAGGAGGCGTTTTATATCCTCCTGATACACTAAATAAAGAAGTATTTAATCAAAAATTATATGAAACACTCGCGCCAACAGGAGACGATATTTGGTTCTGGAGTATGGCTATACTTAATAATACAAAAATTAAAATTGTCAGTGACCCAAATAAATTATATTACGTCAATCCTGAAAGAGAACTTAATTTACATGGAGCCCATACTCTTTACGAAACAAATAAACTTGATAATGATAAATTTATCTCGAATATGATTGAATATTTTCCGGAAATTATTGAAAAATTGCATACAAAAAAGATTGAAGCAGATATTATAGGAGTAATAAAATGAACATAACAGTAATAGGTACAGGATACGTAGGATTAGTTGCAGGGGCTTGCCTTTCGGATATGGGCAATGATGTTATCTGCGTTGACAACAATTTAGATAAAATTGAACAGCTAAAACGAGGTATTATCCCAATATATGAACCGGGACTTGAAGAACTTGTTAAATCCAACACAAGAGAAGGTCGTTTAACTTTTTCTTCTGATTTGGACACTGCCGTAAAACAATCTGAAGTATGTTTTATTGCAGTCGGGACTCCCCAAGGTGAAGACGGCTCCGCTGATTTACAATACGTATTTACCGTTGCAAAATCTATTGCACAAGCTATGAACGGATATAAAGTTATCGTTGATAAATCTACCGTTCCTGTCGGCACCGCTGATAAAGTATCTGAGCTTATAAGACAACATACAAAATACGATTTTGATGTCATCTCTAATCCGGAATTTTTAAAACAAGGAAACGCTGTTGAAGACTTCCTACATCCTGACAGAGTTGTTATCGGTTCAAATTCAGACAGAGCGACACGCATTATGCAGGATATCTATGCTCCGTTTTTCAGAACAGGAAATCGAGTTATTGTTATGGATGTTAAATCAGCAGAAATGACCAAGTATGCAGCAAATTCATTTCTCGCCACAAAAATTTCTTTTATGAATGAAATTGCAAATGTTTGTGAAAAAGTCGGAGCCGATGCGGAAATGGTTAGAATAGGGATGTCAACTGACAGCCGTATCGGTAATAAATTTTTATTCCCCGGTTTAGGTTACGGAGGAAGCTGTTTTCCTAAAGATGTTAAAGCTTTAATTAAGACCGGCACAGATTACGGCTGTGATATGAGTATTATTAAATCAGCCGATAACACCAATAAGCGCCAAAGACAAATATATATTAACAAAATATTAAACAAATTCGGTAAAAACCTGACGGGCAAAACATTTGCAGTATGGGGATTATCATTTAAACCCAAAACTAATGATATGAGAGAAGCGCCATCAATTACAATAATTAATGAATTACTGTCAATGGGTGCTAAAATTAAAGCATATGACCCAAAAGCATTTGATTGTGCTAAATTTTATTTGGGTGATAAAATTACTTATGCTAATTCAGCTTACGATGCTTTAGTCGATGCAGATGCGCTGCTTTTAATAACCGAGTGGAATGAATTCAGACGTCCTGATTTTAACAAAATAAAATCATTGTTGAAAAAGCCTATAATTTTTGACGGGCGTAATCAATACGATAATAATAAACTTATCTCCTACGGATTTGAATATTTCCAAATGGGAAAACAGAAACAAAATACCGAGACAATCAAAGAACTTGTTACTGCGAAGTAAAATTATTTACTAAATAATTTGGATATTAAAGACGGATTTGCCTGATAGGCTTCCTTTTCTAATATATTATTTCGGTACGAACCAAAAGGATTATATGCATCCCAAGCTGATACGGGAGTATAATTTGTCAGTGCCTTGTAATATTCGTCAGCTTTTTGCTCCTCATCTTTTGTTAAACTACCTTTTTTAGCAATTATCTTGTTATAGTGTTCGGCATCTATAATTATCGGGATATCGTTATACGTAGCCTTATCGTTTTCCAAAAGAATATTAATAGCCTCTATATATTTCACAAAACTGTATTCTTCGCCTTGTATTAACAGTTTTATATTACGGTATTTACCATATTTGTCATTTTGCAAATCCTTTTGTATTTGTTTAAATTCATTTACAACCATAGGATTTTTTTTAGCCTCTCTGACTACTTGTATTATGTTTGCATAGTTAATTTTTTTGATGCCGTCCTTTGAACGCGCAATCATCTCAAATTGCCTTGCATGCACTAATTCATGACGAATAAGGTTTTCAATACTTAAGCGGCTTAAAGGGTCATTAATAAGATTTCGGTTAACTCTCACGCTGCACGAAGGACTGTTACAGTACGCCCCAAGATAATTTGAACGAAAGGTACCCGATAGTTTTGCTCCCGTTTCAGTGTTGATTTTATCAAAAGTTTTCTTTAAATTTTCATAATTTTTTTTATTTTGTGAATTAAATATATACTCTAAACCGCCTAATAGCAGCAATCCGCCCGCAATTGTATATTTCAGATTTTTTTTGAATGATTTTTGCGATGAATGAAGCTCTAGGATACGACCTTCATTTCTATATTTCTTTAGTTTATGCAGTGTTTTATACTCGTACCCGATTACAGAGAGTCCGCTTAATAAAATAGCCGTGGGTGACCATAAATATCTTGCCAATATTGAACCTCGTTCTTCTCTCTTTGCATTTTTATTAATCTCCTCTAAAAAGTTATCGGCAGCGTTATTCACATATACAGCATTAGAGTTATCTCCCGTAAAAATAAGAGAATGAGGATGCCTATTATTTATTATTGCTAAATCAACTCTGTTTATCATCAACACTACCTGCTTATATTAAATCAAAACATAATATTTTTTGCTAATCAAATTTCATTTAACTAAATGATTATAAATCAGCTTATATCAGGTATTATAATAATACTATGGAAAATTTTATCAGATTAAAAATGGATAGAGCAATTTGGGTTGCTCTAATCGAAAAAAGAGAGATTTTAGAAGCAATAAAATACTTTAATTACTGTCTCGGAAGCCTTGTTGCACTAAAGGAGAAATATCCGGAACTAAAAGAATCCATCGAAGAAGAAATCTCTTATTCGTCCGAATTATTTTCCGCAAGAATGATATCTTTTGCAGATGAATTTTTCGCAGAAAAAAAATATGGGGATGCTCTAATATGTTATGCTGAAGCATACAAGCTTAATCCTAACGATATACATTGCACAGAAAATTACATAACCTGTCTGGACAATTTAGGTCAATATGATTTAGAACTTATGGTAGTCGAACAATTACGCAAAATTAATAATGACGATAAAGAAACATTGCGGTTGCTTGCAAGAATATATTATAATATTCAGGAAGAAGGAAAGGCTATTGAATATTACGAAAAATACCTTTCATTAAAGGATATTATTACTGCTGATGAGTACAATCTGCTCGGCTGTTACTACAACAAATACTATTCAGACAAAACCCACAAAATGGAAGATTTACAAAAATCCTTAAAAAATTTTGAAATAGCTTCTGATATGAGTCCAAAGACCGCTATATTTGCCAAAAATGCAACAATTATGGCAGGGAAATGTAACGATTTCGAATCCGGGAGAAAGCACTGGAACAGATTACTAGATATTAACAACCTTACAAATGATGATAAATACGATTATGCGGCATTTTGTTTGAAAACCGGTGATTTTGAGGGTTGGCACAAATATTTTGATGCAAGATTTAAAAAGGAACACAATACAACATATTTACCCAAAATAAATAAACCCAGATGGGACGGAGTAAAAAAGATTACAAACTCAACTCTATTGGTACACTGCGAACAAGGGTTTGGTGATACATTTCTGATGTGGGGATATTTCCCGAGAATTAAGAATTTGGCTAAACACATAATTTATATTGTTCAAAATGAAATATATGACTTATTAAAGGATAATGACCTCGGAATAGAAATAATAGCAAAAAAAGATGCTAATCTTGATAAAATAAAATTTGATTATTATATTCCTGCAATGTCTATCCCTATTGCTTTAAAATTAAACCGAGAAAATATATCTGTCGGAGAGGGATACATAAAAGCTGACAGAGAACTTGTTGATAAATATAAAAATACATATTTTAATAACGACAAACTAAAAATAGGAATTTCATTCGCCGGCAACAGAACAGGTAATAAGACTCGAGATATATCATTAGATAAATTTTTACCGCTTGATGAATTGGATAATGTTGAAATATACTCATTAATTGTCGGTGTCCCGGACTCGGATTTTGATATCTTCAAAAAACATAAAGTCTGCAATATCGCCAAAAACTTCACAAATTTCGCAGACACTGCAGCAGCAATTGAAAATTGCGATATAATAATTACGTCTGACAACTGCATTCTGAATCTTGCAGGCGCCATAGGGAAAAAAACATATGGATTGTTTAACAAGACATATGAATTTAGGTACTTTGATTTAACAGGTGATAATGTAGTATGGTATACCTCTGTAAAACCATTTATGTGTGACGATATTGACCATTGGGAATATGCTATGGACAATGTAATAAAAGAAATAAAAACTTGCAAAAAATAATCATAAAAAAAAGGAGAAGTTTAAAACTTCTCCTTTTTTATTGCTTTTATCTAAATCTTATGCTGAAATTTCTTCAGACGATTTATCAATTGTAGGAAGCTTTACAACCTCGCCTGAATTACGGTTTTTAACCATTTCTTCGGTTATAACAAGCTTATCAGAGTGTTCTTTTGACGGAACATCATACATAACATCAAGCATTAACTCTTCAACAATTGATCTTAATGCTCTTGCGCCTGTCTTGCGTTTGATAGCTTCTTTAGCAATCAAATCAACCGCAGCCGGTTCGAATTCCAAATCAACGCCGTCCATTTCCAATAAGCATTTATATTGTTTCAAAACCGCATTCTTTGGTTCAGTTAAAATCATCTTTAATGTTTTTTCATTCAACTGATCAAGAACCGCATAAGTAGGAACACGACCGATAAATTCAGGAATTAAACCGAATTTCAATAAGTCTTCAGGCTGCAATTTTTTCAATAGTTTTGCCGCATTAGCTTCTTTTTCAGCTTGAGACAATGCACCTTTTGCGCCAAAACCAACGGTTTGACCAACATCAGCCCTGCGTTCAATAATTTTTTCCAAACCGACAAACGCACCGCCAACAATAAACAAGATATTACTTGTATCAATATCTATAAATTCCTGATGAGGATGCTTTCTGCCGCCCTGCGGAGGAACATGCGCAACAGTACCTTCGATTAGTTTTAACAATGCCTGTTGAACACCTTCTCCTGAAACATCACGGGTTATTGAAGTATTTTCCGATTTTCTTGAAATTTTATCAATTTCATCAATATAAATAATACCTCTTTCAGCTTTTGATGCATCGTAGTCAGAATTTTGATATAAACGAAGAAGAATATTTTCAACATCGTCACCAACATATCCGGCTTCTGTCAATGTAGTAGCATCAGCAACCGCAAACGGTACATCTAACATCTTTGCCAAGGTTTGTGCTAATAATGTTTTACCGGAACCTGTCGGCCCAACTAACAATATATTTGACTTTTGAATTTCGACAGTATTCTTTAAATCACTGTTTTTATTATGCTTCAATCTCTTGTAGTGATTATACACAGCAACAGAAAGAACCTTCTTAGCATCGTCCTGTCCAATAATGTATTGATCAAGATAAGCCTTGATTTCATGCGGTTTTGGAATTGGTTTTTCTTCTGTTTTAGTTTCTTTACCTTCCGCATCTTTGTCTTTGTTTTCTAAAAATTCTTCATCAAGAATTTCGTTACAAAGTTCAACGCACTCATCGCAGATATAAACCTCAGGACCGGCAATTAGTTTTTTTACCTGATCTTGTGATTTGCCGCAAAAAGAACATTTTAATCTGCTTTCATCATGCTTTGGCATTTATATATTTCTCCTATATAAAAGTTTTACTTAACAGCATCTCTTGAAATGACTTTATCAATCATACCATATTCAAGAGCCTCTGCCGGTGTCATAATATAATCTCTATCCGTATCCTTTTCAATCTTTTTAATAGACTGACCGGTATTAGCTGCAAGAATTTCATTTAAAGATTTTTTAATTCTCAAAATTTCTTGAGCTTGGATTTCGATATCAGTAGCTTGACCTTGAGCACCGCCAAGAGGTTGGTGAATTAAAACGCGTGAATGAGGAAGAGCTAATCTCTTACCCTTTGCACCTGATGAAAGAAGGAATGCACCCATTGATGCAGCTTGTCCCAAACAGATAGTAGAAACATCAGCTCTGATATGCTGCATCGTATCATAGATTGCAAAACCTGCCGTAACACTACCTCCGGGGCTGTTTATGTATAACATAATATCTTTTTCCGGATTTTCACTATCCAATAATAATAATTGCGCAACAATTAAATTGGCAACCATATCATCAATAGGGGTACCAAGGAAGATAATTCTTTCTCTTAACAGTCTTGAAAAGATGTCAAAAGAGCGTTCACCTCTGCTTGATTGTTCTATAACTACAGGTACAAAACTCATTTTAATTTCCCTTTCTTATTTCATTATACGAATTTATTCTTATTATTCTTCAACTTTCTTTGATTTTGAAGATTTTGATTTTTTAGGTTTCACAATATTTACTTTATTGTTTTGAAGCAAGAATGCTCTAACTTTATCATTCATAGCCTGCTGAGACAATGATGACAATATTTCAGGATTCTTACCGATTTGTTTATACAAATCTTGTTGTGAAATTCTGTATGCTGCACTCAATTCTGCAAATTTCTTATCTAAATCTGCTCTTTGAAGTTCAATTTTTTCAACTTTAGCAATCTTGTCAATAACCAAAGAATTTTTAATTCTTATTTGAGCATCTTCGTTTAAGTGTTTTGTAAATTCTTCTTCACTGTTAGATTTTTGAACCATTTCCCAGCTGATTCCTTGAGCAGCAAGTCTGTTTTTATACTCTGCCAATAAAGATTGAGCTTCTCTGTCAATCATTGCTTGAGGAATATCAACAGAAGCATTTGCTATTGCTGCTTTAAAGACTTCGTTTTCTGAATTATTTTTATTAGCATTTTCTCTTGCTTCATCTAAATATTTTTGAATATCAGCTTTTAAATCATCAACCGTTTTGAAAGGTCCAACCTTTGCTACAAATTCATCGGTTAACTCAGGAAGTATTCTTTCGCTGATTTCATTAATCTTAATTTTAAATACCGCATTCTTACCTTTTAAAGATTCATCATGATACTCTTCAGGGAATGTTACGTTAATATCAAATTCATCATTAATTTTATGACCTACCAACTGTTCAGCAAACCCGGGAATAAAATTTGAATGCCCTAAGTCTAATGAATAATTTTTACCTTCACCGCCCTTAATTTTTTCACCGTCAACTGAACCGTCAAAATCAATTTTAACTATATCTGTTGCATTTGATTCTCTGTCGGTAACCAATTTAATTTCAGCGTGTTGATTTCTTAAGTTATCTAAAGCCTTATCCATCGCATCTTCTGCTATCGGAGTATCTTCAACTTCAACACTCAAACCTTTATATTCACCTAAAGTAACTTCCGGTCTTGTTTCAACTTTTGCGGTAACTTTTAAATCTTCACCTACATTGTAATCATAAGAAGTAATGTATGGTTGAGTAATTACATCCAATTTGTTTTCATCAATAGCTTGACTTAAAACTCTAGGCATAATACCTTCCAAAGCTTCTTGCTTAATTCTTTCAACACCGACATGTCTTTCAACTAATTCTTTAGGAGCTTTACCTTTTCTAAAACCGTCAATATTTACGTATTGTGAAATTCTTCTAACTGCATTATTATATGCGTCTGCAGCTTCTTTTGCCGGAACTGTGATGTCTAATTTTACTACATTCTCTTTTTCATTTTCTAAAGTAACTTGCATAAATCATTTCCCTTTATATTTTAGTTAACTAATATCTTACAAAATTATAGCGCAAAAAAGAATTCTTGCAAGTCCACTAAAGGTAGGATTTTTGACTTTTAAAGGATACTGAAAGGATGTTAGAGCATTTTATATAACTTTTTCGGATTCTGTCTCGATTTTTGCCGGCAAAACAAAGCCAAATGTAGAACCTTCACCTACTTGTGAGTGAACAAAAATCCTGCCGTTATGATATTTTTCAACCGTTGTTTTTACCAGATGCAAACCTAAACCGGTACCCTTGACTGAATGTACATTATTTTCGACTCTATAAAATCTGTCAAAAATCTTTTTCTGATGTTCCGGCGCAATACCACACCCCTTGTCGGCAACAGTAACTTCAACTTCATTCGTATCTTTCAAATATCTTACGGACAAATCTATTACCGAATTATCCGGAGAATACTTTATTGCATTAGACAAAAAATTTGTTAATGCGCGTTCGATTCCGTTATAGTTAAACATAAACTCAGGGATATAATCATCTTTATGAACGGCTATTGTAATTAACCTGTCTCGAGCCAATACAGACATTTGCTGAACACAGTTTTCAACAACTTCAACTATACTGTTCAATGATTTTTCCATCGGAGCATTAGACTCCATTCTTGAAAAGTCAAGAATATCATTTACCATACTTTGCAATCGAATAATCTCTTGATTAATTGTCCCGATAAATTCTCTCTGGGTATTATAATCAAATTCATTACCGTAATTATACAGCGTATCAATATAGCTTCTCAAAACCGTAACAGGCGTTCTTAATTCATGGGATACATTTGAGATGAAATCAGAACGCATTTTATCCATTTCCGCTTCTTTCGTCATATCAATAAGAACAATAATGTACCCCACATAATCTCTGCTACCCGTAAACATAGGTGACATAACAGATTTTATAACTCTGTTATCAACATTTATATTAAATTCGATTGGTTTTTTCTCAATTACCTCAAGCGGAGTATCTTTAAATTCTTCTATCTTATCTTTGAAGCAATAATTTTCCGAGGTATCAATATAATTTTGAATTTTTGTATTCAAAAGCTGCTCTTCCGTTACTTCAAGGAGCATTTGTGCATGATGATTGATTAACACGACATTATCGTTGTCGTCACAAACAACAACACCGTTTGCAATGCTCATCAACACAGACTCAAACTTGTTTCTCTCAAGCATTATCCTGTCTATGTTCTGTTCTTCATAAAGATGAAGTCTGTTTGACATATCATTAAAGGCTTGAAAAAGTTCTTGAACTTCGGAGCTTACCTCTCTGCCTTCAATCTTATACCCAAATTCACCTGTGGATATCTTTTTAACACCATTACGAAGCATTCTCAGCTCTCTTGTAATCAAATAAGTATTAACAAGGATTACAAAAGCGAATACAAGCCAAACAAGAGCAAAAACAGCAACTAAAGAAGTTCTTGCAGTAGATGTAATTTTAGAAACAATACTACCTGACAATCCGACAGTAACAGAGCCGTAATTTGCGGAATTGTTTGAAAGAGTAAGAGGTGAACTAACCGTAATGGCAGGTTTCCCTTTTTTATGAGTATTTTTTGTGGATGATAATAAGTTTCCGTTAGTATCTCTGAATTCAATCAGAACAATATCACTATGTTCATCAATCAGCAAATTTGAGTGAGCATCAAGAGTTTGTTTTACTTCTTCTTGCGGCAAATCTTTAATAAGTTCAACACTTTCAATTGCAAGAGTACCTGAAATTCCTTCTCCAAAACTCTGATATCCCTGCTTTATCATTTTCTGGATATTAAAAATCGAAAATATAGCAATAAACACAATGAAAATTGTGCTTAATACCAACCCAGTAACTATAAGACGATTTTGCGCCGTAGAACTTGCATTATCATTCATACCGAAATTATTGCACTTATATTACCTTCCGTCAAGTATTATTAGATTATTTGTACTTCATACTTGAACATTTTTCGATTTGGTTCTTTTAGAACTGCGTACGGCGAATTACTCGATTTAAGCACCTGTGCAATCACAGATTGCTACACTCACTTCACTATGTTTCGCTCGTAACGGTGCTATCGTAGTGTTGTCCTGTTTGTCTTTGCCTACGCAAAGCCAATACTGACAACACCGGCTTACGCATAAAATAGCAAGGGAGAGATTGTCTTGCTGCGCTCGCTATTAACGGGTCTAAGGTTTGGCAACTCAATAAACTCTGTTTATTTCGTGCCAAAGCCTTCGCCCTCAGCTCGCTTGCGTTCGAACTCTCGACCTCACGGACTGTGCCGAAGCAAAATGATTAAATATCATTTTGCTGAGAGGGTGCCGTGCGCACAAAGAGAAAAATGTGAATACTTGAACATTTTTCGATTTGGTTCTTTTAGAACTGCGTACGGCGAATTACTCGTGAGGTAAGCACAAAAAAATAGCAAGGGAGAGATTCGAACTCTCGACCTCACGGGTATGAGCCGTGCGCTCTCACCAGCTGAGCTACCTTGCCATTTATTCAACTTATTCAATTTTCACGGACTACACCCGCAAAATCAATTCTTGCACAAAGAAAAAAATTTTTCAAGCATTTTATTTTGACAATTTCAAAATAAATTTATTATTTCTTTCCTTCTTTTTCGCTGCGTTCTCGCACGGAAATTCTAATCGGAGTACCAAAAAACCCAAATGCTTCTCTTAATTTGTTTTCTATATATCGCTTGTAATGGTCTTTTAACAAATTAACATTATTTGCAAACAAAACAAATGTTGGCGGTTGAACTCCCGCTTGAGTGGCATAAAGAAGTTTAAGTCTTTTACCTTTAATTGTTGTAGGCGGATTAAGAGCATAAAGTTCTTTTACGACTTTATTTAACAGTCCGGTTGAAACACGCTTTGTAGATTGTTCATAAACAAAATCAGCCTGATCATATATATTATGAAGTCTTTGCTTTGTTTTAGCACTGATATAAATTTTGGGCGCAAACTCCAAAAACGGGATTTCCAGAGCGAGTTTTTTGTCAAATTGATTAATTGTATTAGATTTTTTATCTTCAATTAAATCCCATTTATTAATCGCGATAATCAACCCCTTGCCTGCTTCAACAATTATTGAAGAAATTTTCTTATCCTGATCTGAAATTCCTTCTGTTGCATCAATTACCAAAAGGGCAACATCACAATCTCTGATTGAGCGAATCGCTCTGTCTACCGCAAATTTTTCAACACCGTAATCGACTTTTGATTTTTTTCTGATACCTGCAGTATCGACAATAACATATTCTTTGTCTTTATATGAAACAAGACTGTCAATGCTATCTCGAGTGGTTCCTGACACATCAGAAACGATTACTCTATTTTCATTGAGCAATGCATTGACGATAGAGGATTTACCGGCATTCGGGCGACCGACAATCGCTATACGAACAGTATGTTCTTCTTCCTGTTTCACATCTTCTTCCCGCTCAAAGTCCTCAGTAATCAAATCCAGTAAATCTCCAACCCCTCCGCTGCCGTGAAGTGCAGAAATTCCGAGAGGTTCACCCAGAGCTAGCGAATAAAAATCATTAATCATCATATATGAATCAGGATTATCCAATTTGTTAACCGCTAAAAAGACCGGTTTTTGAGATTGCCTTAAAATATTTGCGATATCGTAATCCACAGGGTTAACACCGTCTTTACCGTCAACGAGAAAAACTATTTTATCAGCCTCTTCACAAGCAATTTTGGCTTGATCAAAAATAGACACCATAATATCATCTTCGTCACCGGGAACAATCCCGCCGGTATCGATTACGGTAAACACTTTGTTTTGCCATTCAACGTCAAAATATATTCTGTCACGAGTAACTCCCGGTAAATCATCTACTATCGAGTTCCTGGAACCCACAAGACGATTTACGAAAGTCGATTTGCCGACATTCGGACGTCCAACTATTGCAACTATTGGTTTTCTACTCATAAGAAAATACTAACATAAACATGTTCTGTTTTGAATAATCCTTACATTTTTATAAGTATTAACTATTTATACCAGCTTGAAAATATTTCTAATGCTTTTTTTAATTGTTCAAAATTATTACCGTAGCCTATACGCAAATATCCGTCTAATTCCATACACTCTCCGGGTAATATCATTACGCCTGTTTCGTTTTGTAAATTGGAACATAATTCGGTTGATTTAATATTTTTATTATACCCGACAAAAGCAGTTGTACCACCTTGAGGAATTACACAGTGTACTCTGTTTTCAACACGCAACCAATCTGTTAAAATTTTTTTGCCGATATTAATCTTTTTCAAATTTCTTTCAATTATTTTTTCTTTATTCTCTATTGCAATACTTGAAAAATAATCATCTAAAATTCCGACACTTATCGTATTATATTCTCTTTGATGATTAACCTCTCTTATAACATTTTCAGGGGCCGCTATCCAGCCCAACCTTAAACCTGCAAGAGAAAATACTTTAGATACGCTTCCCGTTGAAATGCCTTTTTCATAAATATCAGCAATTGATTTTGACATAACCCCGTTATGCTCCAACCCCCTGTATACTTCATCACAAAGTATATAGGCATCAGATTTTTTTGCTATTTCAATTATTTTTAAAAGCATATCATATGGTATAACAGCACCTGTCGGGTTATTAGGGTTATTCATACAGATTATTTTTGTATCATGCCCGACAAGTTTTTCTAATTCTTCAAGATCAGGCAGCCAATCATTTTCTTCTTTCAAAAACAACAATTTAACATCTGCACCAATTGATTTTGGAATAGAATAATGCTGTTGATATGTCGGAACAATTGAAACAACCTTATCACCACTCTCTATTAAACTAAGCATTACAAGTTGATTTGCCCCGATTGCCCCATGGGTAATCGTAATATTTTTTGCAACTTGATTTGAGTACATAGTACATATTGCATTTTTTAAACGTTCTGAACCGTGAATATCCCCATAATTCAATTTTTTATTAAAAATTTCAAGAGAAGAACTATTTCCATCGGCTATATCCAGCAGCTCATTAATTGAAAGGGATTCTACACAGGTATCCGCAAGATCATACTTTGCCCAATTTTCATATTTATTAAACCATTCCTCCACCTTAAAACTATCTATTTTCAATCGGTGGCTCCTTAAGTTTATATCTAAACATTGCAACGGCACAAATCAGCATAACAATGATAGCCGCATATTTTGATATATTGTAATCCAAATTAAATCCTATTTTTGAATTAAGAATGAAAAATGCGGTTATAAATATGTAGAACAAACCGGGGATAAGCGTCATCCAATAATTTTTCCCACGCATATACAAATAAACGGTGGCATATAAAAATGTCGGCACAGCAATTAACTGATTTACAAAATTAAAATAGCGCCAAACAAGTGTAAAGCTGCCGTCATTAGTTTTTGCCCAAAAAATTATCGAAACAATTAAAACGGCAATAGGAATTATAATCAACAATCTGTTCTTTATTTCTTTTTGATTAAGGTTAAAGGCTTCCCCTAAAATCATTCTCAGCCCTCTTAAGGCCGTATCGCCTGAGGTTATAGGCAAAACTACAACGGCAATAGTAACAACAAAAGCCAATATCGGCAAAACAAACGTATCAGCGACATGATTAATCACATTAACTGTACCTACCATATTTTCAGGAACAAGATTTAGAGAATATACATGCATTGCTCCTGCTGCCCATATCATTGCAATAAGTGATTCTAAGCACATCATCCCGTAAAATACACGTCTGCCTGATTTCTCTGTTTCTAATGTTCTCGAGATTATCGTAGATTGGGTAGAATGAAATCCTGATAACAAACCACAACTAACCGTCATGAAAAACATCGGAATTATATGCTGCTTCATAGGGTGTTGATTAATTTGCGTAAAATCAATATTTTCAAGATGGATTCCATGAGTAAAAAACCCTATCAATACAAGCCCTGTACCGGTTAACAGCAATGCCCCAAACAACGGATAATAGCGTCCGATAATTTTATCAATAGGGAAAAGTGTTGCTAAAATATAATATGAAGCAATTGCTACATAAATTGAAACAGCAACAGGGTTAGATAAAGAAAAATCTGTTTGACTAAAAAATCTTTCAGCCATCAAATCTCCCGCCGTATACACAAACACTGACGCTAATAACAATAACATTATAGCAACTACTACAATAAAAAATTTATAGGGTAATCTGCCGAGATATTTCTTTATCAACTCGGTAATCTGCGCCCCATTATTACGAACCGAAAGCATTCCGGAAAAATAATCATGTACCCCGCCCATAAATATGCACCCTAAAGGTATAAGTATAAACGCTATCGGCCCAAACAAAATACCTTGAATTGCGCCCAAAATAGGCCCTAAACCCGCAATATTCAACAGGTGAATTAACATGTTCTTTTTCTCACTCAACGGAACAAAATCCACACCGTCATTAATACGTTTTGCAGGAGTTTCAACGTCAGAAATTTCAAACTGACTTTCGGTATATCTTGAATAAAAAATATACCCTGCAAATAAAATCCCAAGTCCAATTAAAAATGTAATCATACTCTAATAATAACACATCAATACAAATTTATAAAGATAAAATATACAGATAATTTGAATTAATCTCAACTGCAAAATCATGCCTGCCTATAATAATCTGTAACAATGGGACTACCTTTTTACACAATTTATGCTACAATAATTTCATTAAAGAAAGGATTTTGTTATGAAAAAGAAATTTTTAGTTTTGGCAGGTTCTATATTATGCCTTGCCCTATTGGCTCAAACTACTTTTGCAAAAGGCGATGACACTATGGCATTAAAGAAGAATTTAAAAGTTCTTACAAACGGGGAAGCCATCACTTATCCTATTCCTGACGGAACAACTATTGAATGTTACGGAAAAAGATTAGATGGAAGTATTGATGCATTCAGCGAATACAATGATTATTTCTACATGAAAGATGGCGCATTGTACTCAGACACAATGAGAAAATTGTACCAACCGGAACGTAAAAATCATTTGAAAAAACTCAGAAGCGTAAAATTAACTGACAACGGAAAAACTATTCAAATATACGACCCGCTTTTTGAATGGTCATTCAGACACCACAAACGTGTAGTTAAAATAAACAAAGAAACAGGTGTATATTTTATGAAGGGTATGCAAGACAACTGGAGATGGTACAGAAACATCATTGCAACAGGTTATTGCAAACCTATTTATCCGTAATTGTTTATTTAGAAATTATACAAAAACATACAGGAGGGGACATTATTATCCCCTCCGTTTTTTATTTGTAATCCGCAAATAAAAAAGACCCCTTTCGGAGTCTTCTTTATTTGGGACCGGAGGGATTCGAACCCACGACCAAGGGATTATGAGTCCCCTGCGCTACCGCTGCGCCACAGTCCCATGCGGTAATATTAAACTTTACTTGCCGCGGTAGCTGCGCTACCTACCTCTCAAAAAACAATACTCAATTGTTTTTTTCGGCAGAGTGCCACAGTCCCATGCGGTAATATTAAACTTTACTTGCCGCGGTAGCTGCGCTACCTACCTCTCAAAAAACAATACTCAATTGTTTTTTTCGGCAGAGTGCCACATCCCATGCGGTACTTCTAATCTATCATTAAGATTACAAAAAATCAAGTCCTATTATAAATCTCATTTATTGAACCTTTTTGCGCCCTGAAAAAACATTGTAATCAAACGTAAACTGAATATCTATATATGGATTATTATAGTTTTCAGGTAACGAATCAAAAGGAGCTGTTCGCATTAATGCTTTTATTGCCGCATTATCCATTTCTTCATTACCCGATGATGTTGTTATCTTGTAATCAAGCAAACTGCCATCCTTTGCAATAGTAAACATTATAACAACTCGTTTACTTGTATCTCCTTTGGGCGGATTCCAATTTACTTTCATCTTCTTTTGAAGCATTCGCATATATCCGCTAAAATCCACAGGTCTATTCAAGTTATCGGACTGATTTGTTTTTATAGAGGGTTGCTTAGCTTTACCGGCGCCACTCAATATATTTTTTGCGAATACAGAATTTGGTATATATAACATCATACAAACAGTTATAAACAATAATCCTAAATATCGTCTCATTTACTTTACCCCTATATTTTTCTTCATTTGCTTTTTCGGCTCTAAAACAAAATGACAGTATTTTAAATCAAACACTAACATTGTGTCCTTTTAATTTTAAGCTATCATAACTAATAAAAATATGCAATATTATTAATACAATTGTTAAATTTTATAAATTAAAACATACTTGTTAATGAGCTTATATACATCTGAATTACCGCAACTGCCATAACTGCGACCCCTGCACCGACAACTAACAACAATAACGGTTCGAAAGCCCTGCTCATAACACTTATTGCAGCATCAAGCTTTTGTTCAACCGCAATCGATATATCACGAAACATCTGCCCTAATTTTCCCGTTTTTTCGCCTGTTGAGACCATAGACATAATTACCGGCGGCAGCATATCCGATTTGTAAAATGCATCGGTTATACTCTCTCCCTTACCAACATGATTTGTCACAGATTTTGCCTGCTCGTTTATTTTAGCAACTGATATAGTATCTTCAGCCATTCTTAATGCGGCAACTATCGGAACGCCCGCTTCATAGGCAACATATAACACTGACATATAATGTGATAATGAAAAATACTTTAAACAATCTTTCATCAATGGAATTTTTGCAAAAAAGTTGCCGACAGATTTTTTTATTGCCTTAAACCCTATCGTAAACTTTAATAACAACCACCCGCCGATAGCTGTAAATACAAACAGCCACCACAGTTTTAACACAAAACTTGCCCCTGCTATAAAAGCCATTGCAATAGGGGGAACTTGGTCTATTTGAAGATTTTCTATCATTGTGGGAAATATTCCCAAACCAAACAGCATAAACTCAATTACCAAAACAACAATTAATATTGCAGGATATACCGACATATGAATTAATTTACTTCTTAAACTTTCTTTTTTCTTAAGTAAATTTAACAAGTAATCCAATGTTTCCGGCAATGCTCCGGATTCTTCACCTGTTCGACAAAGCGTTACGTACACATTTCCCAATATATCTTCATAAGGCATTAATGCTTCGTAAAAACTCTTTCCTGACTTTATCACACGCTCCAAATCTCTTGCAAACAATCCTATTCGCAGGCTGGGGGCATGTTCTTTAATACTCGAAAGCGATTCTAATATTGATATACCGGAACTCGTTAACATCTGCAATTCAGAAGTAAAATATTTTAATTCCGATAATTTTAAGCTTTTTACCGAAATTTCCGTGCTCGACTTGTATTGTTTCGGAACAGCATGTTCCTCATATATTCCGGCAGGCGTAAAGCCCATAAGCCGAACCTGCTCTTTTGCTTCCGCTAAATTATCGGCATCAACATGACCGGTTACAAGCTCCTTCTTATCCTTTATTGCTCGGTAAAAATACTTGCCCATAATAAAATATTATATATTTGCAGATTCAATACTTCAATACATTTTTTAGATTATATATTTCACATACTTGACATTCTAATATAGTCGGTATAAAATTTATTTGTTAGGCAACCCTAACAAATATAAAAATATTATACATGTTACAATACACTATCATTAACCATAACTAATGATGTTACACAATAGGACTTCGGTCCTATTTTTTTATGTAAAGGTAAATATTTCTTAACATACTATAAAGATTTTGGAAATTGTACCGTAAACCATGATGGAAAGGACTACCTATGGGTTTAGCGGCATCACAGGCAAAGTTATTAAGTTTGACTTGTCGTCTCTCGGATAACGAGATGCGGACACAGTCTTTGGCTGCCGCAAAAATGGCATTAGCCTCCCAATCGTCCGCCGCAAGCCGCAAATATATTGATGCTTTGGATGCAAATAAATTTATATACAGAACCTATGATGATGCCGGAAATAAAGTGTACACAGCCTTAACAGGTGCACAATTAACAACCTATTCCCCAATAAAAAATCAGTATGGAATTATTAATACCAAAGGGCAAATTTTAGTGTCTGAATTAGATGCCGCAAACTATGAGGACAGTGGTGATATCAATGAATTTCTTGCCCACTACGGTATTGACCCTATACCCACAGGAAAAGTCCATACCATAGAAAATCCTGCATACGCCGAAGCTTATGCACAATGGAGTGAAGAGTATAAAGAGTGGATGGAACGCAAACCAGACCAATACATAAAGACATTAGTCCAAGAAGCGTGGACTGAAACTATTAAAGAGCCATATACAGAGAAAGTTGATACTACCGGTTGGTGGGAAAGAATTTTAGGCACAGGTTGTATTGATATTACAATTGCATCTCACGTAAACTGTTGGATGCATGTTGTTTCAAGTTTGATAGGTCCTGGAACTTGGACAACAACAGATGGTAATGAATATACAATTTATAGTGGTTCTTGTGGTGAACATAATCAAGTATGGTGTTGGAACACAGATGAACATCCGGTTCCCGGTGACTTAATTGCTGATTTAAAAAAGGAAAAAGCATGTGGTCATAATACAAATGAATATGTTGAAATGCCCTATAATGGTGGTACAATTACTGTTTGGTGTTTAGATAATGATTGTGATGAAAGAAAAACTGTACATCAAAAATTAATTGATTTATTGTGGAAATACCATGATGATTATCAGGTTGGTAATAATGTAGGGGGAGCTTATATACCGGAACATGTCGCAGAATTTTGGCACATTGTAAACTTTGACTTATGCAAATGGGAAGAAATTGAACATCCTGGCGAATATAAAGATTATCCGCCTGAATATGAAACAACAGAAAATCCTGAATATCAAAAATGGCTTGAGGAAGAACCTGTAATGGAAGATATACCTTCAACAATAGACGAGCCAGTATATGAATATTCTGATAAAGATAAAGCACAATGGTACGTAAACCTTTGGCACAGAATGAACGGTCCGTCGGCTGAAAAAG
>ODAI010575388.1_pt1 | contig 20649 bp, 13 predicted proteins | sample 1539321 | NCBI WGS metagenome assembly ODAI01 (sample SAMN02144231, study PRJEB22623) | gut metagenome | biome: sheep rumen | host: Ovis aries | place: New Zealand
GAGGGGAAGAACATATTCTGGATTTTCGCGCGATTTCTGATACCCAGCACACCGATGCAGAACACTCCTAAAATCGCGGCGATCATGACAAGTCTCTGCACGGCGTTCAGTCTGTTCAAAAATCCGTTATTCTTCCAGAACGATACGAACTTGTCGCGGAAAGGCTGATCGTCTTCGGCTTCCGCAGCCTGCTTAACAATCGGAAGCAAAGAACAGACAAGTGCGCTCATTAACATGGCTTTCGTCCCCGCCAAAAAAGCGGAAGAAACGGTGCTTGAAATGAACATGGCAAGCCAGCAGCTGTAGACGCATACACGCGAGTATGGATTATTGCATGCTTTTATGTTCCGCTTGAACAGGAGCAGGATCACGATGAGCATAAAAACCGCTCCGAATAATCCGAGTTCCGCCATAATTGCCGGCCAGTAATCATCCAGCAGGAAGTTGGGATTCTTCATGGAAGTCCCGTAAAAACGCCAGAATCCATAGCGCAGGAACAGTTTGGAGTAATACTGCTTGGCAACAGCAGTTCCGTATGTGGCGAATCCGGACCCGATAGGAAAATAGGCCTTCATTATACGAACTCCATACCGAAGAAGAATATTTCTTGCCTTATCGCCTGAAAAATAGAATACGAACTGTCCTGCAAATGCCATGGCCGCAGCAAGTACAATCGGCACAGCATAGCGCAGCTTTACCTTCTCTACCCTGAATATGACGAAAGCGATATAAAAGAGGATAAAGAGCCCGGCATATGCTAACGGTCTTGATCTGAAGGTAGACACCATATTCAGTATGGTGAATCCAATAAACAGCCAGGTTATTTTTCGCTTTTCCACATACAGATCCGCAAAAAGGATCATAAGGAAATAGAGGCAGGCTTCATAAAAATCGCCGACCCGCATGAAAATAAAATGATAGGTGCGGAATCCATATCGAATATCCGTCGTCATATGTATGTCAGTTATAGAATGAATGAAAAGAAAAACAGTTGAGACAAATATGACGATTTCTGTAAAAAGCGCAAGATAGCGAATAATATATTCGTTGTGTTTAGTTCTGGAAAAAAGATGTACTGCCCCAAGTGAAGCCGCTATGAACTTGAACATGTTAAAAGCATCGAGGCACCATATATACTTGCTGTGTACCAGATCATTTCTGATATTGCCGGCAAAACCGAGAATAACCATAAAGATAGTCAATATGATAACAGCAAGCTCGTCTTTTTCCACATGCCGCTCAAGTATAATCCTGACCAGAAAAATAACACCTAAAAGAAGCGCGATCGCTTCATCATAGTGCTGAACAGGCTTCACTGTTTTTACCAGAATCGTTTCAAGCAGCAAAGCCATGATGCAGCTGGCGATAAGAAATTGCAAAAGATGCATGTCTCTAAATACACGGTAAATATGTGTGTTCTTCAAATATATATCCTTTCTAAATCTCATCGGATTATTACATTTATTTTAGAATACATTTCTTTTTGCCGCCACATATATCTTTTGAATTTCTATTTTTTATGACTAATTTTGTCCATCAGCGCAACGACTGTTCTCGATGCCGTCCCATGTTCTGCGCTTCCGAGTTCAGTGTGATGCCGGTCGACTTCCTTTTTGTAGTGTTCTTCGTCAAAATGTATAATCTCATCGCAAAGGGCATCGATATCTCTCGCCATCGGGAATGGCCATTCATTGACAGGCGTGAAGAAATTCCTGTACCCAAGATATACATCAAGGTCCGGTGCGTAAATGAAGCAGGGTTTATAAGAGAGCGAGGCATCCCAGATGCAGGATGAATAATCCGTGATGAGGACGGAAGAAGCATATAAAAGCTCCTGCATGTCGTCATAGGATGTCACATCAATCACATGCTCGTTATCCTCATACGGGTTATGGTCATCGGTGAACCAGTGGAATCTCAAAAGAAATACAAAATCTCCGCCGAAGCGTTCCGACAAAGCTGCAAGTATTCGATCCACATCGAGCACGTAGACAGATGCGTCGACATCATCTCTGAACGTCGGTGCATACAGAACAAGTTTCGTATCATTCGGAATATTGAGCTTCTTTTTTACTTTGCGCTCAATGCCGTCGTGATTTCCAAAGAAGATATCGTTCCTGGGCATGCCGATCTCAAGGATCTTTTCCGGCGCATTATCATGAAGATACTTGATGTTATTGGCCGAAAATCTGGCGCAGCTTGAGATAAAATATGTAGTAGAGTTCATCATGAGCTGCAGGTAGTCAACATGTTCTTTTGTCGCTTCCTTATAAATCTTTTTATAAGATCCGCCGCCATGCCATGTATTGATTACTGTCTGCTTTTTTCTGAGCGGAATATAGGACTGAACACCGAGATTATCGATCAGGAAGCCGGCTGTAATCAGATAGTAGACGGCTCGAAGTGAAGTCTGCGGTATGACTTTGATTCCTTTTTTCCTGAGGAATGTATATTTTTTCGGATTCTTAAAGAGCCAGATCTGTTCATATTCGTCACTGCGGTTCTTCGTGATATATTCGGAAATATACTTTGGATTACAGGAATAGGATGCTCCCTGAAAACTCCTGAAAACGACGCGGTTCTTTTTGACCGGTAATATCCAAAGCAGTTTTAAAATATTTCTTATAATACTTTTTATCATGATGACACCTCATAGTTTAAAAGTCAGAAGGACTTTTGCGACCGGGCAGGCGGGATATGATCTGCCTGATTCTTTGAAACACGATCGCGGTTGCCAGAGCACCGGCGATCGATAAGATAACAGTAAAGAGATAAGATATATAGCCTCTGCCAAATAAGTAATTCAGCCCCAGCTTTTCAAGAATGCGGAAAATCATCATATGAGTCAGATAAATCTCCATGCTGTACATTGCGAGGAGCCGAATGAATCGTCCGAAAAATCCTGTGAGTTCAAAGTCGTGTACGATCGCGGATATGAGCCACAGAGCAAAAATCAGCACAAAATACGGATACTGCAGATATTTATTCCTGTTGATGATAGGCAGCGCGAAATAAAGAACCGTAAAGGTCATGCTGATAATTATTGTGACCGGCCATTTTGCGCCCAGTCTTTCACAAAGCCAAGACCGGTAAAGATACACTAAACCCCCCGCGACAAAAAACATTGCGGAAAACAGAATATTCTGACGCGCGTAGAATCCGTTCGGGTAGTGATCCCGATTGAAGAAATAATAATTGCAGGCAAAATTAAATATGACAGCGACTGCCATTGTTTTCCATGCCGCCGCTTTTGTTTCGGTCAGAACAGAAAACAGAGGAAAGAGCGCGTAAAACACAAAGGTTATGCCGAGGAACCAGGCGATTCCGAGGACAGTGAATTTATTGGTCTCGGGTAAAAAACCGAATACAAGAGTTACCTCGGCAAATCCTTCCAGAAGGCGCTCAAAACTGAAATCCGAAAGAAGATCCAGAACAACAAGGAAAGAGAAATATGGGAGTACGCGACTTACCCTTTTTCTGTAAAATGAAGACAGATCAATCGTTCCTCTAAGCATACGCTCGTGATAGCCGCAGCACATACCGAATGCTGAAATCATCATGAAGAGATATACAAGATGCGTGAACCAGGGGATCACTGTCTCAGCTAAAAAACCTTCGAGCTCATACTGATTATTACTCTTCGATAGCAAATGCATCATGACAATTCCGACTGCAGAAACCGCTCTCAGTACGTCAATCGACGGATATTTTTTTTTAGCCGCAACTGCTTCACTCATGTGCACTCTTATCTCCAATATGCCGTGATTTCATGAGCGATGCGCTTTGACTCCGGCGGAGGTGTCATATAGTCCTCTCCATAGAGATCAGTCAGACGCTCCGCAAAGTAGGCTGTGCAACGCACCTGAATATCTTCAAACTGTTTCCAAACAACATCAGTAAAGTAATACGGGTGGAACCTGTCCATCTTTTTGTAAATACCCAAAAAACTGATGCCCCATTTTTCGTCTTTATAAGGGAACTGTACGGGAATCTTCCGAATAGCCGGAATGAACATATATGGTCTTGCGACCGTGACATACATTTTTTTCAGGACTTTCTTTATCGGATTATTATGCTTATTTTTTGACCTTGTAAAGCTGTAGGCTCTGGCTTTTCCAAGAAAATCGAGTTTTCGAAGGGCTTTGTCGAACTCCTTCTCGTTCTCCGGTCTCCCGTCGACCGGGAAGACATCGATCCAGAGGGATGATCCGTACTGGTCATATCTGAGCGGGAACTTGACATACGTTCTGTCATCGACAATTTTCGCGTAAGAATTTGTCGCACCGCTCTTTTTATCGTGTATGAGTAAAAGATGGTCGCCGATCGTTTTAGAGGACGCAAGCCTGATAAACTTGTCATAGTCCGGTCGCGGCATAGTTATATCAATATCATCGTCCCACGGGATGAACCCGCCATGTCGGACAGCGCCGATGAGTGTTCCTGAATCCACTGTCCATCTGAGCTTATTCTCAGCGCAGAAGCGAATGAAGTGGCGGAAGATATTCATCTCGACAAGCTTGACTTCATCAGGTGAAATTCTCTTTTTTGAATCAACGCTTACTGCCGCGTCCCGGAGAGACTGGATTTCTGCCTGTGCCTCTTTGAGCTTTTCGTCTGTAACAAGTGATACAGACCCCGGATCGGCATATTCCCCCGCGTCTTCAGGCAGCACATAGTGATGATCGGACAGCGCGTCAGGGTCCGTCAGAAAGCGGCCTTCCTGCTCATTTCCGTCCTTTACTTCGCCGGAAGCATTCTCACTGCCCTGCCCGCCTGTACCTGATTCCCGGCAGCTCGATCTGTTCATCGGTCCCTCATGCCTGTCAAAATCGTAGAGGAACTCCGGCAGCATCTTTGCTATGAGTTCGCAGTCCTCAGTATATTCGGGGAATTTCTTCCACATCTGAAGGTTTGCCGCCGAGACAGCCGGGTCGAAATACTTCTTCGGAGCAACATGGTGTGACCAGTCCTCGCCGACGAATTCGACAATCTTCTTCATCTCCTCATTGTAGTTAAAAATGAGGTCTTCGAACTGGAGCCTCAGTACCGGCGCGTCAGCCGGTATGTCGCCGATCATAGCCCTGTGATCGCGGAAGACTCGCGCAAACGGCGCCGCCTCAGCCGGAAGTACATGATCCCCATAGCGCCTCTGCTGGACGAACAGATCTCTGGGGTCACGATCGACAACGATGACCCTGATATCCTTTGCGTAAGATATGTACCGCATAATATTGCTTGTCGCAACGAACTGGTCAAGCACGATGAACGGCTGATTCTTCGGGTTCAGGAGTCTGCAAAGCTTATCGACGTAGGTCTGTGTCTTCTCAATGAACTCGTCCCGTGTGATATGGACATGATAATAGTCCTGATTCGGGAAGTAGTTGTAGCGGAAGGGCTTTTTCAGCGGCTTCGGCATGAGCTTGTCCTTGGCTCTCCTTGAATAATAAATGAATTTCTGTGGACCAGACAGAAGCAAAAGATCGCCGTGCCAATACCCCTTATACGTCTCGGTGACAAGGCTGTCGACATACTCCTGCGAGTATTTGAGCCATTTGCTTCCGAAAATTTTTCTGTAGCCGTAGGCTGTCTCTCGCGCGAATTTCATATATCTGCGAAGCGCGTAGCCTGAATTCAGGCGGTGCGGGTTCTCCACAAGATTGTATTCAAGATCGGATACGCCGTCCGGGTCCTGAAGAAACCGACATTCAATATTTGTGGGAGCTGACGGACAGTTGTCGAATTCCTTGAGGAAATCATCAACAGCGCCGGATCCTGTTCCGTGGAAACTGATACAGGTTATGATTCTCATCTTCTACCTCATTTCAAATCTATTCATCATTGTGCGGCTGCGCTCCGCCGTGCCTAAGCATGCGTAACAATGCTCCAGTGGAGCATTGTGCAGCTGAGACATAAATCCCTGACGCTAACATTGTATCCCATGTCAGAGACGAGTTTCATTTGCGCATTAATCATAGAATTACGTCTCGAGAATTCTGCGTCAGAGATTAAAAGTGACTGCCGCTGCCGCTCATCTGGGACGCGATATCCGCATCGACGATATCCTCGCCGGAGCGCCCTACAAGCTGCTGCTTGGATGTCTCGGAAAGACCATCGTTTATAACGGCGCACATATCGCATGTGCTGCATTTGTCAAGATCCTCTTTCGTGAGCTTTCCGTCGCGGTAATCGCGCACGACCTTGAGCTCATACATACTGTATTTCTTCTTTCTGAAGAATCGCAGGAACTTGTGGCGAATGACCCAGAGAGCAGGTTTCCAGATGTACCTGTGCATAGCCGGGGAGACGGAACCGATCATCCAGCAGTCTCGGTCACAGTTCCTGACCTTTTTGCGTACAATTTCGGCTTCCGGACTGTTCCAGAGTTCGTCCCACGTCTGCTCATTGAGATTGCCCATGACTTCCTTGTCCTTGGTTCCGTTGCAGGGCATAACGTCGCCGTAGGGATCAATGAAGAATGTGTCGAAACTCATATCGCACGGAAGAAGTCTCTTCTGTCCGTAGATATAATTGATAAGTCCGTGATTGAAATATGCTCTGAACCACTTCTTCGGGCTGTTGGAGTTCAGGAGCTCATTGACCAGGCGCTCGAACTGTTTTGCGACCTTCGGACGGTCATGGATAATATTTTTAGCTTCGACAAAGTAAAATGAGTTGTGCAGAGACGCGGTCGCAAATTCCATTCCGAGCCTGTTCGAAATTCGATAGAGCCTGACAAGGTCCATGCAGTTCGCGTCCTGAACGGTCATGCCGAATCCGACGTCCTTCATTCCCATCTTGCGAAGTTTTTTCAGGGTCGTGTAGCCTCTGTTGAAACCGTCCGGAAGACCGCGGATCGCGTTGTTTGTCTCCTCAAGGCCTTCGATGGAAATGCGGATACCGATATCCGGGAATTCCTTGCAGAGGTCAATGATGCGGTCAGTGAAGAATCCGTTTGTCGAGATAACGATTCTGTCACTCTTCTTTCTGAGCTCGCGAACAATATCTTTGAGGTCTGTCCGGATGAAGGGCTCCCCGCCTGTGATATTTGTAAAGTACATGGGCGGAAGTTTCTTTATTGTTTCGATGGAGATTTCTTCCTCAACACGGGACGGCTTCTTGTAACGGTTGCACATATTGCAGCGCGCGTTGCAGCGGTAAGTGACAATAACTGTACCGTTGAGTTTTTTCACCGCAGTTTTCTCCACTCCCGAGACTCTGTCCAAGAGCGCGGAAGCTTTTTCTCCGCCCGGGATCTTTTTGGAAATCTTATCGATTAATGCCTTCTTATCAGTGTCTGCCATAGCACTTCCACCTTCTTTTTGAATATTTGTCTTCACATCGCCGGACTGTAAAACCGGCTCACCCATGTATATACGGAGCAGTTTATCGCAGTACTCCGCAGTCGAATCAAAACATACATGCCTGCAATTCTCAGTATATCTGTCAATGAGGCTGTCATCTTCCCAGAGACGATTGATCTTAGCGGTCAGCTCATTCGTGCTTCCCGCCTCAAAAAGCTCACCGGTCTCGTTCTCTTTAATGAGTTCGGGGATGCCGCCAATTCTGCTGGCCAGTACCGGTGTGCCGCACATCTGGCTCTCCATGACTGAGAAAGGACAGTTCTCGTACCACTCTGATGGGTACACTGAAAAGCGGGCACCGCTTATAAGGTCACTCAAGGCTTTACCTGTCTGAAAACCGACATTCATGATGTTGGGAACACTCAGCGTCTCATCCTGAAGAGGACCTGTTCCGGCAAAAACGAACTGCACGTCAGGCAGGCGTCTTACAGCTTTCAGAAGTGTTTTAATGCCCTTCTCCTCCGAAAATCTTCCGAAATAGAGAACATATTTCTCAGGAAGATCTTTTGACAGGGCAGAATCGTCAGCCATGCCATCGGTATCGAGCCTGTCAATGAAGTTGTGCAGAGCGATCGTCTTGCCGGCGAATTTCGGGTTGGTGTCCATGCGGCTCTTCATGAACTCTGAGCAGCAGATAAATGTATCAATTTTGCTGTAGACATTCGTGTGATTCCAGATCTCCGCTTCCATCATGCCGACTGCGGATTTCGCGGTGGAACCGTGAATGCATTTGCCGCTAAGACAGTTTGAAAAATGTCTGCCGATACACTTTTCGCATATTGTGCCGGAATTGGGATTCATCAGCATGTGGTTCGGACAGATGAGCTGATAATCGTGGGCTGTGAATATGATTCGGCAGGCTCTCCCGCTCTCCCTCTTCCACTTTTCAATCTCAAGGATCACGGACGGGGTGAGCTGATAATTGAAATTATTCAGATGGCACACATCCGGCTGAAAGTCATCCAGCACAAGACGGATCTTCTTTCTTGCCTCCGCGCTGTAAATGGTCTTTACCGGATACGTCAGCTTTGAGAGTGCGCTTCCGCCGTGGAAATCCATATCAGAGGTGTAGGCGCCTGCTTCGTTGCCGACGCACCTGCCTTCGTGCTCCATGCCGAAATACTGGACTTCGTGTCCGATACTTTTCAGATAATCGCCTATCTTGAAAATGTAGGTTTCCGATCCGCCGTTCGGATACAGAAACTTATTGATCATTAATACTTTCATTATAATTTCCTTTACAGCAGTTACTTTTGGATTTTTTCGACGGGTAGTATAAAAGGAACTTTGGGCTTTTCCTCGGAAAACGTCAATACGTCTCCTATCACGCAAATAAGAGGAAAATCTCAGGATCGATCTTCCCCTTATGTTGTTTATTCCTTCATATAAAGTTCAAGTGTTTTATTGATGACCTCATCCCAGCTGTACTTGCCCAAAATGAAATCTTTGGAGCTGCTCTTTAGAGCTTCGACAGTCTGAGGAGAATCAAGCAGCATCTGCATTTTCTTCTGAAGGTCGTGCGTGCTGCCCCGCGCGAACGTGATGCCCTTATCTTCGATCACCTCCGCGCACTCGGGAATGTTAGACGTGAGTACGCAGTTGCCGTAGCTCATGGCTTCCAGGAGGCTCAGCGGCATCCCTTCAATATCTGATGCCAGCACATATATGTAAGGGTTGCTGTAGAGTTCTTCTAATACCTGACCTTCAACAAAGCCGGTGAAGATAATCCTGTCGTCGTCAGCAGCCCTCTCTTTCATCTCGTCGACGAACTCCTTCGTGTCGGAGCTTCCGCCTGCAATGATCAGCTTCTTATCCGTATCGATCTTCTTATAGGCATCGATCAGATATCGAATTCCCTTTTCCGGTGCAAGTCTGCTGAGGGCAAGAATATAACTGTCTTTTGTGAGCCCGTATTTCTTTGTTATGAGGTCAGGTTCTCTGACAACGGGTTCAGAGACGCCGTTCGGGATAAAATTCGTCCTTCGTCTGTATTCCTTGAGGAAGTAAACTTCCATGTCGTGACTTAAAACGATGATCTCGTCAGCCATCCTGACTGCCATGCGCTCGCCCATCTTAATGACGAACTTGGCGAAGCGGTTCCACTTTGCACGTCGATGATCAAGACCGTGGATAGTCGCGATACATCTCTTCCTGCCGAACAACTTTGGAAGCCACATCATGATGCAGGGACCTTCAGCGTGATAATGGACGATATCGTAATCGCCGAACGCGGCGAATATAGATGCGAAAAATGAAGCTGAGAATGCTGCCAGCCCTTTTCCGTTAACGGTCGGGACGTACTTTAATCTGACACCTTTGTACTTGGTCAGATGCTCCTTCGTCTTGTCGAACTCCTTGCCGCTCACGTGATGCCCTTTTCGGTTATAGCATGTTACAGAATGTCCCCGATCGGCCATATGGGTACTGAGTTCCTCGACAACGATTTCCACTCCTCCTTCGCGGGACGGTATTCGTTTGTGCCCAAGCATGGCGATTTTCAGACTAGTAGTTTCACTCATAGGTATAGACCTCAGGATAATTATTCAAGTCTCGCTCGCGATACTGAATCTTACTCTTTGCAAATATATATTGTAACATATATAGGCATATCAAGGAAGAGCGACGTTGTTAAATTTTGCTAAACCTTTTAAATCACATCAGCGATACTACTGTAAGTAAAAAGGGCTGACACATAAAAATGCGTCAGCCCTGAATCGTTTCATTGATCCTGCGCCAGCCCTTCATGTGCGCTGCAGTCTTCTTGCCGCACGACCTGGGAAAGCCGGTTCATTATGAATTCGGGTTATTATTCTTAAGAATAACGTCATGGCTGCCGCCCTCTACGATCGATGTGGAGGAGACAACTGTCAGTCTCGCTTTCTGCTGCAGTTCCGGAATTGACAGAGCGCCGCAGTTGCACATTGTTGAACGGACTTTGTAAAGTGTCGTGGTCACGCCCTCCGCAAGTGATCCGGCGTAAGGAACGTAGCTGTCGACACCCTCCTCAAAGCTCAGCTTTGTAGCGCCGCCGAGGTCGTATCTCTGCCAGTTGCGCGCACGGTTAGAACCCTCGCCCCAGTACTCTTTGACATAATTGCCGTTCACACGCACCTTGTTCGTCGGGCTCTCATCAAATCTTGCAAAGTAACGGCCGAGCATGACAAAGTCGGCACCCATTGCCAGCGCGAGCGTGATGTGATAGTCATGTACAATACCGCCGTCAGAGCAGATCGGGATGTAGATACCTGTCTTTTCAAAGTATTCGTCGCGAGCCTTTGCTACCTCAATGACAGCAGTCGCCTGACCGCGGCCGATTCCCTTAGTCTCGCGTGTGATGCAGATGGAACCGCCGCCGATACCGATTTTGACGAAATCGGCGCCTGCATTTGCAAGGAAATTGAAACCATCCCTGTCAACAACATTGCCTGCGCCAACTTTCACCTTGTCGCCGTAATGCTCGCGGATCCAGCCGATCGTTCTGCTCTGCCACTCAGAGAAGCCCTCGGAAGAGTCAATGCATATGACGTCAGCGCCTGCCTCGATCAGTGCAGGAACGCGCTCTGCGTAGTCACGGGTGTTAATACCGGCACCTACGACGTAGCTCTTATTGGCGTCAAGGAGCTCATTGACATTTTCCTTGTGGCTGTCATAGTCCTTTCGGAACACAATGTACTGGAGATTTCCGTCTTCATCAACGAGCGGCAGTGTATTGATCTTGTTGTCCCAGATAATATCGTTGCAGTCATGCAGGCTTGTTGTTGCCGGGGCTGTGACCAGCTTATCAAGCGGTGTCATGAATTCAGTGACTTTGAGGTCCCTCGACATCCTGGAGAGTCTGTAATCGCGCGAAGCGACAATGCCGAGCAGTTTGCCGTGGGATGTGCCGTCATCTGTGATTGCAACCGTCGAATGACCTGTTCTCTCCTTGAGATCAAGAACATCCGCGAGAGTTGCTTCCGGGGGAAGATTGGAATCACTTGTGACGAAGCCCTTCTTGTAGGCTTTGACGCGGCGGACCATGTTTGCCTCATCCTCAATTGACTGTGAGCCGTAGATGAAGGAGACACCGCCCTGTTTTGCGAGAGCGATCGCCAGCTTTTCGCCTGAGACAGACTGCATGATCGCGGAGACCATAGGAATATTCATTTTGATCGGGCACTCTTCCTGCCCCTTTCTGTACTTGACAAGAGGGGTTTCGAGCGTGACCGCTGCGGGGACGCATTCAGATGAAGAGTAACCGGGGACAAGCAGATATTCACCAAAAGTGCGGGACGGTTCTTCGAAATAATATGCCATTCTTTCTCTCCTTTAAACATTCTACTGCTTACTTAACTGTTGAAAGTTATATATCTCAGTGTGAGATGACCGGATATTGAATCGAATTCTAACGCAAATCCTTGAGAAATGCAACACCAATTTAGAAATGTTTCGATCATGCAAAATGAAGCCCGCTGCGTTCAAGTCTCGCGAGCGATATGTAAATCGCGATCTCTGGTCACGCGCGGGCTGCCGTGCCTAAGCATGCGTAACAATGCTCCAGTGGAGCATTGTGCAGCTGAGGCTCAATCTTCATCGCAAGATTGTACTCACGATGAAGGCACATGTCACTTTGCGCGTAGCAAGACCTATGTCACAAGTATTGTTCGATGAAGAATAAAAAGAACTGTCGCATTAGATAGTCACCACTCTATATGGCAGACATTTGCAAATAACGTCTGCCATATGGAGTGGTGGCGCGCCTTAATGCGACAGCCCTATTATAATCATAACGCTAAATAATACGTGTCTCACTCCGCTATCGTGCATCCGCCGACCGGACGGATGTACATGACCTTGGTCGCACCCTCGCCGAGGAGCGCATCCATGCCTTCGCGGAAGGCTTCAACCTTGGCGAGCGGAACAAAGGCCTGAATCGTGCCTGCAAATCCGCCGCCGTGTACGCGATGAGCACCCTCTCCGCCGAGCAGATGCTCAGCCACAGCAAGCGCAACGCCGACAGGCTGATCAGCCGCGTCGCGGTATGTTGCAATGTTCTGCAGATATGTGAAGGAAGACTTTCCGGACTCATTTACAAGAGCAAGGAACCTGTCAAAGTCATTGTCTTTAAGGGCAGCGACCTGCGCTTTTACTCTGTCGCAGTCGTTGTAATAATGGATCGCGCGGAGGATTGCGCGGTCACCGACAGACCCGCGAATCTGCGGGATAGCTGCATAGAAGTCAGCCGGGTCTATTTCGGAGAGAACTTCCTTGCCGAGTGCAGCGGCTACAGCGCGCATTTCAGCGGGAACTGCGGCGTAATCTCCTGTCAGGTCAGCATGGTCGGCGCCGGAATCCACAATGCACAGAGCGTAGCCTGCGGACGCGAAATCGAAATCAACCGCCTCATAGACCGGATTCTCTTTGTCGAAGAAATCGATTGTGATGATGCCGCCGATCGCACAGCCCATCTGATCCATAAGGCCGGACGGCTTGCCGAAATACACGTTCTCGGCATACTGACCGATGCGGGCGATCTTTGCCATGGGAAGCTCTTTGTTGCAGAAGAGCCCGTCGATGATAGCGCCGACAAGAACTTCGAAGCATGCGGAGGAAGAAAGACCTGAGCCGCCGGGAACATCAGACTTCACATAGGCGTCAAAACCGCCGAGCTTGTAGCCCTCTTCTGTGATGGCGTTAAGAATACCGCGGATCAGAGAAGCAGTCGTGTTCTCCTCCTCCTTTACCGGAGCGAGACTCGTGATATCGATGGAAGTCATGCCGTAGCCTTCAGAGTGAATATTTACCATGGAGGTTCCGTTCGGAGCAGCGACCGCAAGCGCGTCAAGGTTGACGGATCCTGTCAGGACACGGCCTCTCTGATGATCGGTGTGGTTTCCGCCGATCTCTGTGCGGCCCGGAGCTGAGAATACCGCAACCTCAGCATTTTCATCTTTTCCGAAAACTTCGGCAAATCCACATGCAACATGCGTGATACGATCTCTGTACGGTCCGATGTTCGCTGCCGGCTCACAGTAAATGTGTGAGAGCTGTGCGTCATACGCGCCACCTGCAAGTTTCTCGTTAAGAGCTTTGATTGTAAGCATAAGATTCCTCCTGGATAAATATTGACCTGTTCTCTGCGAATTTCATCCTAAAACTTAGAATATGTGCCGCTCCGAGTCAGCTGTCAATACGCATGTCGCATGACCTTCTGTGCGTATGTGTCTGATTCTTGCGGTCATTTTAAGTTTATCATTCCAAATGTACCAAATCAATGGAATTATCCACCTCAAACATTGCAAAATCACTTATTCAGGAAAAATTGTCCATTGAACTGGTCCATTTTTAGATTTAAACTATAATAAATTAATAAAAGGAGGTGTACTTTGAATATGACTAAAGAAGACCTGCAATCCTGCAGTGTCCATTTATCGGAAGACGAGCGCGCGGTCATCATTCTCGATCAGACCAGGCTCCCGAACAAGACAGAGTACCTTACACTGACGAAGGCGGAGGAAATCTACGATGCCATCAAAGTCCTGGCTGTGCGCGGTGCGCCTGCCATCGGAATCTGTGCCGGCTATGCGATGTACGTTCTCGCACAGCGGGCGGAAGCCTCCTCCTATGAAGAACTCAGCAGGAAACTGCACCGTGACGGAGAGTATCTGATTTCATCCCGCCCGACAGCCGTCAACCTGAGTTGGGCTGTAGGCCGCATGCTCTCGGTCCTCGACGGCGCTTCCGGCAAGTCTGTGGATGAGGTCATAGCCCTTCTGCGGGAAGAAGCTTACGCGATTCAGATCGAAGATATCGAGATGTGCCGCAAGATTGCCGAGTATGGGCTTTCACTGCTCAAACCGGGCGACACGTTCCTCACACACTGCAATGCCGGTCCGCTCGCGACAAGTAAGTATGGCACGGCAATCGGACCTGCTTTTCTGGCTAAAGAGCGCGGCATCGATATTAAAGTATTCTCCGATGAGACCCGTCCCCTTCTTCAGGGTGCCCGTCTCACATCGTACGAACTGCAGAAGGCCGGGATCGACGTGACTCTCATCTGCGACAACATGGCCAGCATAGTCATGAAGAACGGCTGGATCCAGGCCTGTTTCGTAGGGTGCGACCGCATTGCGGCCAACGGTGATTTTGCAAATAAAATCGGCACCAGCGGCGTCGCCATCCTCGCAAAGCATTACGGCATCCCGTTCTATACATTAGGTCCGCGTTCTACAATCGATATGAGCTGCCCGACCGGCGCTGATATAAAAATCGAGCAGAGAAATCCGAATGAGATCAAAGAAATGTGGTACAGTGAGCCTATGGCGCTTCCGGAGGTAAAGTGCTACAATCCGGCATTTGACGTCACAGACCATGAGCTGCTCACAGCTATTGTCACGGATAAGGGAATTGTCTATCCTCCGTTCAATGAGAATCTCAAAAAAATTATGGAGGAAGACTGATCGATCGAAATTCAGGACTTGAATTATTGATATCCTACTTAAAGAACTGACGAAAACAGGAGGTTAATTACATGGAAAATTTTTCACCGAGTGCCTGCATTGAACTAAAGCCTGGTACACATGTAGCGAAAGTGGTACTCATGCCGGGCGATCCGCTCCGCGCGAAATATATCGCCGACCACTATCTCGAGAACCCGGTCCTCTTCAACGATGTCCGCAATATGCTTGGTTATACCGGTACTTTCGAGGGAAAAGAAGTTTCTGTCATGGGCTCCGGCATGGGTGTTCCGTCTCTGGGCATTTACGTACATGAGCTGTTCAACTTCTTCGGTGTCGAGGCGGTCATTCGCATCGGCTCTGCCGGAGCGCTTCAGGATGATGTACATGTGCGCGACGTTGTCATTGCAATGTCGGCATCCACCAACTCAGCGTTCCTGACGTCCTACGATCTCCCGGGATATCTGGCTCCCACAGCGGATTACAATATGCTGAAAGATGCGGTTCATGCAGCGGAGGAAATGGGCGTCAAGGCTGACGTCGGCAGCGTCTACACGTCAGATTTTTTCTATCATCCGGACAAGCAGGTCAACCAGAAGGCCCGCGACCTGGGTCTCCTCTGCGTCGAGATGGAGACAGCGGGTCTGTATCTGACCGCAATGGCAAACCACAAGAAAGCGCTCTCGATCCTTACGATTTCGGATCACATCTTTACCGGCGAAGCTCTGAATGCCGAGGACAGACAGAACAGCTTCCATGAGATGATGCTGATCGCATTGAAGACGGCGGCAAAATTTAAATAAATCTTTTCGATCCTGACCCGCAATAGCGGATCTATGCTGTAAAGAACAGGAGGCTGCCTGACCGGCAGCCTCCTCGTATATTAAAGAGCAAGTATTTTTGTCACCAACACAGCACTTCACAGCCGGTCTCGGTGACAAGCACCTCGACTTCCCACTGCGCGGACGGCTTTCCGTCCTGTGTGTATACTGTCCATCCGTTTTTATCATCAATACAGATCCTGTCGGTTCCCATGTTCACCATCGGCTCGATCGTAAACACCATTCCCGGCACCATAAGCATTTCTGTGCCGGCCGTCGAGACATAGCTCACGAACGGATCCTCATGGAACTCGTTTCCGCAGCCGTGTCCGCCGATCTCACGCACGATACTGTAGCCATGATCAAGCGCATGAGCGTGGATCGCCTCTCCCATATCGCCGAGGAAGGTCCACGGAATGACATGTTTGATGCCTACCTCCACACACTCTTTTGTGACATCGACCAGTTTTTTCCAGTCAGGATTTACATCGCCGATGCAGTACATACGGGAGGAATCGGAATAATACCCGTTGAGGATCGTCGAGCAGTCGACATTTATAATGTCTCCGTCCTTCAGGATAATGTCATCCGAGGGAATTCCGTGGCAGACCTCATCGTTGATAGAAGTACATACGCTTTTCGGGAACCCCTGGTAGCCGAGATCCGCCGGGATCCCGCCCATCTTAGCGGTCACAGATGTGACAATGTCATCAATCTCCTGCGTGGACATACCTGCATGGATCTTATCGCCGATCTCATCGAGAACCGCCACATTAATGACTGCACTCTTCTTAATACCCTCGACATCCTTCTCGGACTTAATCAGCTTTCTTGAAGGGACAATGTGCCCCATTCTCTCAAAGCGCATGATTTTTTCATCAAAAGCCAAATGACAACTCTTATACTTTTTTCCGCTGCCGCACCAGCACGGCGCGTTCCGTTCAAGTCTCCTGAACATTTTAAACCTCTTACTTTAGTATGATCTTCGCCCGCATGAAAAAGAATTATTCTAATAACCCGCGGCACAAAAATGATAGCACAAACTAACCTTCTTGAAAATACAAATTTTCGACCCGGATTCCTATATCCTCTACTTCATATCTATGAGCTCGATCAAAGACGCGTCGACGAGAAGTTCCGGCTTCTCTGCCTGACCTTCAAAGGTCGACGGGATCTGCCCGTCAAGCTGCCCCGTGACACTCTCCGAGCGAAGCTTCCAGAAAGAAATCAGCGTATCGACACCCTTGTGGAACGCGGTCTCTGACGCGAATTTATTTTGATCTCTCTCGATGTACGGAATCAACATGGTCTCGATCTGCTTCAGCCTGAAAGAAATATCATTTTCTCCGCTGTAACGGTCAATGAGTTTCCTCATTGCAGCATGGTAGGCTGTCACATATCTCTGATCCTTCATGATCCAGTCGAACATCGGCCGCTTGCCTGAAAGGCCGCGGAGAAGCGGGGTGTCGATCGGGTAGTTGACCATTCTCGATGCATCCTCGGATCTGTACGTTCCAAAGGCTGAACTGTAATCCCAGGGAAGCATGGATAAATGACCGTTTTTCTCATAGAGACAGTAATTGTCTGCCGTCTCTCCTGTGTAGCTGTTCCAACTGACGACAAAATTATGTACCGCAAAATAGGCGATCACTTCCTCTGTATCCACCGCCGGGCTTACATCTTTCTCTGTACTCAGAGTCTTCAGTGATTTTATGAGTTCTGCCCTGTCTCTTCCGTTCACATTCTGTGCGGCATTGCCGAAGATGTTCGGGTAACTTTCGGGATCATCATCGATATAGATCAGCTTGATGTCGTCGGGTTTGACAATGGCAATCGTGCTGCCGCTCTCCTTTTCGGCATCATCGGGCTTTTCCGCAGAAGTGTTGTCAGAGGCGGAGGATTCTGCGGGCGGACCGACGTCCGGGGCACCGTGTACGAACACACTCGGATCAATATGCTCCATCGGATCATCAAATGTCACGTCTCTTCCGGAGTTCTCATCAGACCGTCCGACGATATCTATATCACCGGAATCCACCTGAGGATCCCTGCCGACTGACTGAATCGTTTTCTCATAGGCCGTTTCTTCACATTCCGGCTTATAGAGATTACCGTAATTTTTGCCGAAGTTCCTCATAAGGAAAGAGTCATCAATGCACTCGACTGCCTGATACAAGCCTATATCCTTTCCGTTAACAGTAAGGAATGCGTAGGAACATAGCGGTGAAGGTACACCCGCGCCGGCCATGGCTTCATATACAAGAAAATCCTTCATGAACGTGCGGTCACCGGCAGAATTGTTGAGATCCAGCTTGTTCAGTCCATGATAGCTCTCCATACTGTTCCTGTGGTCAAAACCGATTCTAAAGCTGTATTTGACACTCCCCAGAGATTGAACTTCACCGGCATTGCCTTTGATCCGAATTGAAATGTTGGAAAACTTCTCACCGTCGATGACCGCATCACAGTCATACCAGGTCTTATCAGCTTTGCCGCACATAACATCGAAATTGTTCATCACGACATTGATCTCATGAACATAAGATGTATCGAAAAGACGATCTTCATAACCGTTAGCGCCGCCGACCGATTCAATGCCCAGGCGTTTTCCGTTCATAAAAACAACCGTCAGCAGTACAGCTAAAGTCGTTATGATTATACAGATTTTATCAAGATACTTACTTGTAGACATCCTCTCCCCATTGATTGCAATAAAGTATGAAAACGGCGGAGCATATCTCCGCCATTTCCTGACATATTCCTTACAATACTGCCGGTACCACACAGGTCGGTGATCCCGCCAGCACATGTATACCGGTATCTGTCAGTGTATTGTCATCTTCAAGTCTGTAAATTACGACATCACCCGAATTCTGATTAGCAGAAATCACATATTCGCCTGTCGCATGGTCACCTATGAGATTAATGTCCCTCGGAAAATCACCGCCGCTTGAACAAAAGACAGGGGCATTCAGCGTACCGTCGTGATTTACATTAAACACAGCAATACTGTTATCACCTCGGTTAGAGACCAGAAGCCGCGATCTGCCCTTCGTAAATCGTATTGCCGATGCCGTGGTTTCGGCCGCACAGTTCTCCGGGATCGAAGAAATCCTCTGGATGGTCTCATTTTTTTCTTCCATCAATTGTTGTATAACAGTCTGCGCACACGCAGAACACCCTCAATCTCCTTAAGTCTCTCAACCGTATCATGCGGCATCGGGGCTGTGATATCGAGCAGAGTGTACTCATAATCGCCGCGGCTCTTAGAGGCCAGGTTATCAATATTGAGCCCGTTACTGCCGAAGAAAGCAGTGATCTGTGAGAGCATATTCGGAATATTCCTGTGCAGGATCGCGACGCGAGCGACGGTCTGACATATGCCGGCATCGATGTTCGGATAGTTCACGGAATTTTTGATGTTTCCGTTGTCCAGATAATCCTGCAGCTCGCGCACAGCCATGATTGCGCAGTTCTCCTCGGCTTCATCCGTGGACGCACCGAGATGAGGAAGAACGACTGCGTTCTTCATCCTGACAGAGAGCGGGTTGGCGAAATCCGTCACATACGCTCTGACCTTTCCGCTCTCAAGGGCCTCTCCCATAGCCTTCTCATCGACAAGAGCATCGCGCGCGAAATTAAGGAAGCGGACACCGTCCTTCATCCTGGAGATGGCATCGGCATTGATCATGCCTCTGGTCGAATCGTTGCACGGCACGTGGATCGTAATATAGTCGCACTGCTCATATATATCATCCAGATTTCTTGTGATATGCGTAGCCCGAGAGAGGCTCCATGCCGCGTCAACAGAAAGATATGGGTCATAGCCGAGGACATCCATCTGAAGGTCCACAGCTGTGTTTGCCACCTGAACGCCGATCGCGCCGAGACCGATCACACCAAGCTTTTTATTAGTTATCTCGTTTCCTGCAAATGCTTTCTTAGCCTTCTCCGCAGCCTTGCTGATATTCTCATCATCAGCATTGTCTTTCACCCAAACAGCTCCGCCGATAATATCCCTGGCAGCCAGAAGAAGGCCGGCGATGGTGAGTTCTTTTACGGAGTTTGCATTTGCACCCGGAGTGTTGAAGACTACTATGCCCTCCTCTGTACAGCGGTCAAGCGGAATATTGTTCACTCCGGCACCTGCCCTTGCGATTGCGCGAAGTTCCGGGGGAAACTGCATATTCTTCATATCGGCAGACCGCACAAGAACGCCGGCAGCCTCGTCGATCGTGTCGGTGATTTCATAGCCAGGACGAAACTTCGCAAGGCCTACTTCACTTATGTTATTCAGGCAGAATATTTTTCTATCTTTCATTAAGTCCTCCAAGTGCAGATAGTATTTGTATGAGCATCAGCCGATGATCTCGACCGGTGTTATACGGTTCTTATCAAAGAAACTCTCAATGTCATGGATTCCGAGAGCCTCCATGTCGGCGATTGAATTCTCATTCCCGATCATGGCCTGATACAGACGGTAACCGTCAATATTAATTCGGGCTGTGCGCACGTAATTATCCCGTATCTGGTTCCAGTAAGGAACAGAACCGTCTACATTAGAATAGTAATTATAACCGTGATTCTTGTAATATGCAAACTTTTCATTATCGTACGAATAATCACTCGGACCCTGCAGGTCCGATCCGTGCGCAAATATGATCGTGTCGATCGGACCGACAATCGGAATGACATTCTCTTCAAATCTCTCCGTATCTGTCATAAGAGATTCGAGAGAAGCTGTGTCGATATGACGGTGCCCCCATGTGTGGCTGGCGAATTCAAAGCCTTCGGCTTTCATGGCATTTGCAATTCTTGTAGCCTCAGCGACATCCTCATCGAAATCAAAATCCGGATGGGCATCAAGCCAAGCTCTCTGGGCTTCATCAAGTCTCTCAGGATCGCGTGTCGCGTAGACTTCGTCCGTACGGTAGCCAAGCACGCCGTTGTAGCCGGTAAGAGCTATGATGCAGTGAGCGTTGTGATAGGAGAAATCCGGATGTTCATCGATAAAGGTCGACAGAAGGGGGA
>ODAI010596198.1_pt1 | contig 20640 bp, 37 predicted proteins | sample 1539321 | NCBI WGS metagenome assembly ODAI01 (sample SAMN02144231, study PRJEB22623) | gut metagenome | biome: sheep rumen | host: Ovis aries | place: New Zealand
ATAAACGATGGACAAGGTTTTAAATATTGCTAAATACAAAAACTTTTTTAAAATAAACATATAAAGATAATAAATCAATTAAAAAGAAAATAATATATGGTAGAAGTTAAGTCAGTAGAAGCTATTCAGCTTGGTAAGAGAAGTGGTAACAAAGTTACTTTTCAGGCAGAATCTCCGGCCGAAAAAATAAAGAGAGGTATTATTAGTGCATGTACACGTGATGGTGGCAGATATGTGAAATTCTTCGATACCGCTGGTATTCTCGTGGGTGCGGTAAAAATGGATAATGATTTTTATTTTGCAGTGCTTGATAAGGATCGTAAAATCCAGTATTTTGATTCAACAGTGCGTTACTCATTAATTAAGGAAATCCCTGGTGAATTGTCTGTTTTGAATTATCTTTGGCTTCATGATAGAAGCAGTTTGCTGAATATTGTAACAATTGCATTTGATACAGCAGCAGTAGAAAAAGACGTTTGTGAGAATTTTGAGTTGATTACTCCTATTTACATTAGAATCCCTGCACGCCAGTCGAATTCTAAGAAACAGATGGGTAGAAAGAATTACAAGAATAACACAAAACAAAAAGGAAAGAAGTCTACTATTAAGCGTTAAAATAGCAACTTAACTTCTAGAATTTATGTCTGAAATCTAAAATTAGATTTCAGACTTTTTCTTTATATATTGCTATAATATTTAAATGTAATAGTATATATATGAAACATAAAATATCATAGTGTAGCTGTAATACAGATAGTGCTTGGACAACAGAAATGACAATAAATACTGCATAGTCAGCAGCAACAGCAATAAATTCAATAACAACAGATAATACAGCAGCATTAACAATAACTGCAGATCATTCTAATTATATTGATTATTCTCATTATAATTCAATAAAACCATCTTGGCAATGGGACGGTAGTTCATGGGAGGGTAATAGTTATTTAAATAATTATATATATAATCCTCAATATTTTGTAGTACCGAATATCTATAATATTCCTTCTCATATAGTTTTAACAGAAGGTTCAATAGTATATGCAGCAGATACAAATACTTTATACATTTATCGTTATGGCAGATTTGAACCAATAAATCCTGTACAGAGTACATATACAATATCAAGCGGATATACTACTACAAATATATCAAATAATAAACAAAAGAAGTTAGTTGAAGAGAATAATTTAATTATGTTATATTTCTTTTAATAAGTTTTAATTATGCAAATGAATTTTATAAAAACCCCATTGGATAATGGTAATATTGGTAAAGAACTTTATTTCTTAGCATATAATAAAAATGAAAAGTTCTTTGTAAAGAAAGTAACCTTTATGGGTTTAGATTGTAAAGAATATAGTGGAAATAGTGAATATTATAGTGACACTGAATTTTATTGTGCAATATTTGAATATATAGATGATAAAGGAAAAAATAAGCAATTTAAGCTTAAATGGGCGTATTCAAAGCATGATAAACCAAAATATAAAAAATCAAAAAATTTTATATATTTTGAAGAAGAACAATTAACATGCATAAAAACACAAAATTGTGATCCAGGATATTATTGTATATATATTTCTGAGAAACATGAAATAATGGATAAGTATATCAATGAAAATAAAATATTTGATAATATTATTTCATCATTAACAAAAAAGAGAAATGCATTAGATAAACAAATTACAGAAATAACAAATATAAAATATTAATAAAACATATAATTTAGAAATATGAAATCATTTAAAGAAACAATTGGCGGTTCAGCCGCTCAAATTAGTGAAGCTCGTGTGCAACGTACTGTACAAAATACTGCAGAGTATTCAAGTAAGTATATTGATGATCTTAAGCACAATTTCCGTGATTTGCAGTCAAAGATTGAAGATCATATGGATATTGCTCCAACAAACACTACAGATATTGCATCAAACCTTCGTAACTTCAATGAGAAGCAATGGATTGATGATTTTTATCCAATGATTTTCCAGCTTGCACAGCTTTCTATTAATATCAGAATTGCTGTTAATGCTCATAACAAGCTCTTCCCAGATGATACAAAGACAGGCCTTTCAAAGGTTGATGCAGATTTTATCGAGGATATGAGTGGAATTAAGATTAATGATCAGCAACCTGCATAATTTAATAGTATTATTCATATATAAAGGAGTTATAGAAAATTATCTATAACTCCTTTTTTATTTTATAATTTTATTGCAAATAAATATTTTAATAATGTTTAATAATATAAAGTTATGGCAGAATTAAATAAAATTGAATTTAAATATGCAGCCAATGGTATAGAAAAAACTACTTATAAAACCGTAAATGGCACAGAAGTAGGACATTATATCATTGATGCTAGTAATCTTTCATTTATTACGCATAAGAAGAAATTTGACTTTATGCGTCTTAGTGAATTATATACTACAGAAGATTCATATGTTTTAAATAATTTTGCATTATCAGTAAGCGGTGCTAAATCATTATATCAATATGTATTGTCATCAAGATATGATGATAGCACAAATTTATTGCAAGCTATTAAAGATACAAGCTCTTATTTTAACAGCCGTTTAAATAAATTAATTTCTGGTGATGCATAGACATCTGTTAATAAAGTTATTGATACATTCACGGAATTAGAATCATTTTTATAGAATATATCTGATACTTCCACATTAACAGAATTATTATAGAATATATATGAATACACTGATGCTTCTGTAAGACGAGCAAACCAAGCTATTAGTGGATTACAATCAGATTTTTCAGATTTTTAGATAGCTAATGAAAGTGCATTAAATACTATTAATACTAATATATTTAATATTAGCACAAATATTAATAGCTCTATAAATCGTGCAATTAATACGGCAAATTCTAATATTGCTGGATTAGATGAGCGTATTACTACTATTGAATTAGGGGGTGGCTCTGGCGGAGGTGGAGTAGATGTAGAGGTTCTTAAGAATTATGTACAATTTAAAGACTTAAAAGATACAAATGTAAAAACTTCGTATATAGATCCGGGATCTAGTGAAATTTATACATTAAATGAAATACTTGGAGCATTTGCAGAACCATATATAACAAACAATACCCCTGCAGCAATATTATATGATAATCCTGTTAATATTGCAACAATGGATACGTCTGCGGTTATCGGTACAGTATTTAATCGTCCAACAATCACATTCTCCGGTGCAATAAAATTAAATGGACATAGTGATGTTACCCCCGTTATAGAGCAGGGTACATTAACAGTAACTGTTACATATAGAAAACTAAAGTCTAATAGAATAGAAACTGAATTAAGAACATATGTAGTAACAAGGAATTTCAATTTAACAACAGCTAATGGTATATCTTCTTTTGATGAAGAAATAACATTTGAGGGGATGCCATCTTTATATTTTGGCGAAGATGAAGATGATAATAGTATAGTATCTATAGAAACATCATTAAAGCAATTAAAAGCTACATATCCATCAAAGAATATTAATGTTACTTATGGTGTTATAAAAGGAAATAATAATTAGTATATTTTGTACTCTTTAGATACACCAACAACAGAAACTATACCAGAAACTATATTATTCTTGGGTACAAATGTGCAAGCTATTAATTACACTTCATTTAGCCCAGCATATTATATACAAAAAGAAAATATAATAACAAACTTTACACAACGTACAGGCACTATATTTGATCCAAAATATCCTGTAGAAGTCACACGAGAAGGGGATTTCTATTATTATGTATTAGCACCTAGTAAATTAACATATGATAATTTAAAAATTTTATACAAAGGTACTGAATTTGGTGTTGCTTCTACATATAACTTGATACCTACAGAATTTACATTAGCGCCAATATTTGCTACAGGTATAAAGAGGAATATGACATTGTATGTTGCCGTAAATGAGCAAAATAAACCTGTCAAATTGCAAACTGCAAATGGCGGAACAGTAAAAATAATATTATGATTATCTAATTATGGAATTACAGAAACTCGGCATATCATATCAATTTGAACGTAGCGGATAGTTACCGTTAGATAATAGCAGGAAGTTTAGTACTTATAATGAGGTAAAGGACTGGTGGACTACTGTAGGAAACTTCTACGAGACATAGATCATCAGTATAGGCAGTATATTATATTATTTTTACTCTCTTCCTGAATCTGCTAATACTGCATTAGATGCAAGTTTAGAACATCATTTGCATAAATTAATAGATGATGAAACATTAGCAGCAAATAAAATAGATACAACAGAAATTGATGCATCTACAACAAGGGCAATCAATGCAGCAAAAGAAGTAATAAACACGTCTATTATAGATTTAGATACATCTTTAAGAATTTATGCATAGAATACAGATGCATCTATATCAAATATTTTAGATTTAATTGATGCGGATACATTGACAAAAATCGATACAATTGAAACACGTATTGATAATGTAACAGCATTACTTGAAAATACTGATTTAGGATTGCTTACAAAATTAGATGCGTCAATAAAAGATTTAATTAATGTAAGTACATTACATGATACATCTATAAGATTATTAAATACTTCTTTAAATAATTATGCTGATATAGCAGATGCAAGTATAATAAAGATAAATTATGATATATCTACTCTTGCACAAACTGTATAGTCAGTTTCTAATAGTAATGTAGGTAGAGCTGGTACAGGAGATCATGCAGAAATATTTAATGACTATACAAATAATGTTGCATCGGGCATATATTCTCATGCGGAAGGTAACAGGACAAAAGCACAAGGAAATTATTCATTTGCTGGAGGCTATAATAGTACTGCTGCTGGCGATTATTCATTTGTATTTGGTAATGAATCTAAAGCAGAAGCAGATAATGGTATTGCTATGGGTTATAAATCCAAAGCAAATGCCAGAAATGCTGTAGCAATAGGTACATAGAATACAGCTACAGCAGAAAAATCTGTAGCATTGGGTTATTATTTAACTACTTATAATGAAGGTGAAGTTGCATTAGGTGTTAATAACTATTCAGAAATCGATACTGTTATTTTCTCTGTTGGTAATGGTGATCCAGTTGGAGCAAAGAAAAATATTATTACTGCTACAACAAATAATAACTATAATTTGTTTATACAAGGTATAGGCAATTATAATGGAGCTAACCCCTATGCAAATGAGAATATTAAATCAATACAAGAAGTAATTGCAGATTTAATTAATGCAGACACAAGTATTAATACACATATAAATTCTTCTTATTTAGAAGTTTCTACTTATATGCATTCTGGTTATCTTACATGGAATTCTTCTACTGCATTACCATCTAATAAAAAAGCTTTATCACAAACAGGTGCACATTTGCTGTATACAATGGTAACAAATTTAAATACATCTGTTTTAGATTTATCTGCAAATACTGCACATAGATTTAGTGAAGATGAAGCAAACATATATAATAAGATATTAGAAGTTTCTACAAACTTATTAAACGCGGAAAATCGTATAGATACTTCATTAATAAATACAAATTCTTCTGTTGGAAAATTAGAAGCATCTACAAATATAATAGAACAATATATAGTAAACTCTATAGATCCTTCTATAGGTTATATTAAAGAACATGACAGACGAATAGATTCAAGTGTAGAAATTATTAATGCAAGCGTTAATAAGAATGGAAAAGATATATCTATTCTTAAAGATTTTGCAAAAGCTACTGATACAAGTATAAAAGTTATCAATAGCAGCGTAAATGATTTAGATACAAGTATTAAAGAATTACAAACAGATTTAAGAGAACTCACATTTACTGCTGAAGATTTACATGCATTACAATATGTAGAACAACCTCTTTCTGACAGACAAAAAGCACAGGCTCGCGCAAATATTAATGCAGCAAGTGATACTGAATATGCGAGAAAGTTTGAAGAAATAAATATATTGTATGAAATGCAAAAAAGGCATATAAAGCATATTTTCATAGATGAGTAGGATTATGCTAATTTACAAGTATATACGCCTAATGCAATATATATGGTTATTGGTAATAACAGTATGATTACTGTTCCAAAACCAGCAGATCGTACAATAAATGTAGAGACTTTAAATGGTCAACCATGTGCTGTACCAGAATCTGCACATTATACAGTAATAGGCACTGGTGGAACTGCTATTGGAGAATATAAGTTCATGGTTTATTTACAAGATGGAAGACGTTGGAATGACTATACAATAGATCCTATTATTGTTACATATACAGTAACTGGTGAAGAAGTTTATACATGGCAATTTGGTGATAGCTTACCAATTGTTTTAACATAATAAAGAAAAATAAAATAATTATATAATAATATGGCAATATCAAATCTTAATATAGGTGACTATATACAAAAGTAGAATGGTGATGAAATTTCTGCTAATGAATGGAATACCATATTTACTGCTATTCAAACATCAGTAAATAATGTTATATCTGCCGTTAATTTTGGTGGCGGTGGTTCTAGTGGTGGAAGCAGTTCAGGAGGAAATGGCGGACCATCTACTGCATTATATGTAAATGGTGTTTTACATACAGAATCTCCTATTATATTAGAGCCGCAGGAAACATATACATTACAGGGTGAATTATATGGTCAGCTCATTGTAAATGCAGCTCAATATACAGGAGATGCAGATAAAACATTCAAAAATACAAATTTAATTTTTGATGGTGTTACTATTATAACATCTGCAAACTGTGGTGTTTATTATACTATACCATCAGGCGATGTAAAAGGCTATAAAGGTATTACAATTACTTTAGCCGGTGATTCTGTTAATACAGTTATGTGTACAACAGTTGTTGCTCCTGGTCCTGATCAAAGAGGTGCAATATATTCTGAAAATAATTTGAGAATACAGGGTTCAGGTTATTTGAATTGTATTAATAAGGGTGGTCATGCAATGCGTGCATCAGAAATAAAATTATATAATCCACATATTTATTGTGATGGCGCACATGATGGTATTCATGCAAAGAATATCAGTATTTATGATGGTGTATATTATTTTACAAATGTTAATGACTGTTTTGGCACAAGTGATAGTGCAAAAGCTAGTATTTTTGTATGCGGCGGTAAAATTATTGCAAATAATATGAAAACATCTGGTGGTAATATATTTGACTATAAATATGGTCATGCATATTATATAAAGACTCCAGAAATTATTACAAATATACCTAAATCACATTATGCAACACCATATGATCCAAATACTGCAACTGGTCTAAATACTCGTAATGGAGATTTACAAGATATAAAGGTGACAGAATATTATGGTACAGGCTCTGTACGTATATATGCAGATAAAGATACTATGGAAGCAGATATAGAAAACGGTGGAAATGGTGGAACAGCGGTAACGGTAACAGATGGTGTATATATGTTAAATCATAAAAACCAAGGTAAAGCTATATTAGTAACCGGTCGAATAACAAATCCTATAAAAATAGTAAAAAATGAATATTATAATATAGTAGACGGTGCTTTTGATTATGCAGCAAATATATATTTGCATGATGCATGTATAATAGCATCTGGAAATAATGCAGCTATATCATATGGTTCTAAAGCAAACCGTTTAAAATTAGAATCTTATAAAGGTACAATTAATTTTATAATATAGAATGAAAATACTAATGGAGGTTCTAGCTATGATTATGATGCAGTAAAGAGTGAAAATAATATTACATTAGAATTAGGAGGTGATTCTACTTTATATGTTTCATCTCATTTAGGGGATGGATTAGATGGTTCTGATATTACATGTACTGATTCTACCGGTGCTATATATATTGAAAATTGCGGTCAACGTGGTATTAAAGGTACAAGTATTGTAATCGGTCCAGCAGTTGAGATTGCGAAGGGTGTTCCTACTTTCTATGTAGAAACAGCAGAAGAAGCAGAAGTACAAGGCTGTACTCAAGATGCAGCAAAAGCTACATATTTTGATGGATGCGTTATTGTACGTAATAACTGTCAAATTGATCATCCATCTGATGTTGGTAATACAACAGGTGTCTCATCTAAATTATTAGGTTTTGCTGATATATATGCAAGAAAAGGACAACGTGATACATCTGATAATAAAGGTTCATTATTCATATTAAGAAAATATTTAACAGGTGTATTGATAACTGATTCTGTAGGTGCATTTGTAAAAATGGATTTTGATTTCTCTCAAAATGTATTTGTTTCTACTATAATATCTCCATGTGTTTATAATTTGGAAAGATTGACATTTGAGCAATATTTAGTATATCCAAAATATTCAGCACCTATTATTGATAAAAATAAATTTATTGCAGTTACAGCAGGCAGTTAATTAAATATTTAATATAATAAAGGACATTCATTATTTGAATGTCCTTTTATTTTAATGATAAATAAGATAAAATATCATAGCATTTAATAATTATATGTTAACATCTTTTAATAATATACCTACTAAACGCATGTATATAAACGGTATTGAAATAAAATCTGTTTATTTTATGAATTATTTAGTATGGTCAAACAAGACAAATGGAGGTGGTGATATTGCATCATGTTATGCTACTGGTGTATGGCTAGATGATTATCCTTGGACAGATAACACAGCATGGCCAAATTAATTATTATTTGAAATTAATAAATTGAGTATATTATGGCAGAAACAACAGAACTTTATACAGGTATTATTAATGAATTTGTAGATTGGGTAACAGGTATGGATACTGATACGGGTACTCATGTAGATCCAGAAGAGGGCAAACAAATATCAGGAGAATCTATTAGGAAATTATTATAGAATCGACTTTTAAAACCTATATATAATTATAACGGTACAAAAAAGCAGATTATATTTCCAAGTGAAGAAATTGCATAGCGCTGGCAAAATGCTGGTGTTGATAACGCAAGCAACAAGTATAATAAATATATACTTGTAGAATTACCGAAACCTAATACATATAAATTTCAATATAAAGCGCAACTACGTACAGCAGATGGTAACATAATACCTGTTGAACGTGGAGGTATTTATTATATATTAAAGTAGAATACTTCCGTAGATTTAGAAATAGAGCAATCTTATCGTACTGTATAGGCTGATAATGAAACTGAATGGTATTCAGAAAATTATGCATTTACTTATTATATTTCAGATATTAATAATATAACAAAAAGTTTTACCCGTAAACGTTAGGGCGGTACGGCAGTAACAACATTTTTAAGTGATGCTTTAGGATCATATTTAAAATCTGGTGAAAATAAAATAATGGTTAAAATGACCGGTGAAGGTAATAAAAACGCAAATATTGCACCATCAGGTTTAACAGATGTAACAGTAATGGAATTTACTGTAAATGTTGTAGAAATGGAATTATAGGTAATATTTGAGGATACTCCAATGCCATCAAAATTTAATATTAATAGACCTATATATACAAATGATGAAAATTTAACAGTAGAAAATCCACAAATATCAATTTCATATAATTTACAGAAAACAATTTCTGGTACAGATAATAAAGTATATTTTGACGTTTTTATAGATGCAGATATACCTAATACACAATCAGCATTAATATTAAATGATGAAAGTTATAATGTAGGAGACCATACAGCAAGCAATTCACATTTAGTGGAAAATATTTTGCCAGAGCCATCATTTAAATTTGAAATGGGTAATAATGACTCTACCATTACTATATCACAAGAAACACAAGGCGCAGGTAATGCAAAAAAATTTTTAGCAAGATTGCGAAATTCTGCTTATTCTGGATAGCATTCTTGCTAGCTTTATGCATATATAAAAATAGGAGAAGAAAAATTCTATAGTAATACTGTATATTTTACGTTTAATATTGCATCATCAAATATATAGACATTATACGCTAATATATATTATCATAATAATAAATATCCATCACCATATTATAATGATTTTACTGACAGATATATTATATGTAATCAATATCAAGATGTTAATATTTCTTGGGCTATATCATCTTTAAATACAAATAATAGGGAAATTGAATGGCATTTGGAATACCCTGGTTTTGAGGGATATGGACAAAAATTAACAACACAAACAGTTGCACCATATACAAAAGGATCATCTGGAACATTATTAACAGGAAATAAAGGTATACAATTTGTACCTATATATACAATTACTGGATGGCTAAGAGGATATTGTAATGAAAAATTAGGAGAAAATAGAATAGTATAGAAAAAAGTATTTGAAATACCTATAAAATCTAATCCTGCTTCTTTCCAAATGGAAGAAGCTAAGGGGTATATGTTTAAGCTTTCTGCATATTCTAAATCAAATAGTGCAGCAGACAAAGAAGAATGGATTCCGGTTGATGATCAAGGTATTGTACCAAATATTTCAACTGGTAGTGATGAAAAAGCATATACAGAATTTACAAATGTTAACTTTGATTCTGAATCTACTGGTTGGATAAATCATGGTCTTAGTATATATGGATTAAATTCATATGCAACAATATATTATGATGCAATAGAAATGCAATCATTAAATGCTCAAGGACATACCGTTGAGATTGAATTTGAAACAACCCGTGTTTAGAGTGATAATGATGTATTAATAAAAATTGGTACGGGCCTTAGTAGTGAAGGAGGTATTATTATTACTCCTACTAAAGCATATATTGCTAAAAATGGAGAGGCAACAGCTGCATTAACTAATTATAAAATTAATGAACGTATGCGCATAGCATTTATATATAATATGTTTAATGAAGGTGCTTATACGTTTGATAAAACACATCCAGATAATAATCTTTTATTTATTGTAAATAATGGAATTCTTGAACGTGCTGCAACAATGGAGGGAGCTAAACAAGATTATGCAAGCAGTACAGGTTATATATAGATTGGTAATAAAAATGGAGATATGCAGATACCAGATAATTCTGGAAATGTATATTTAGGAAAAGGATCAGGAATTATTGTTTATAATATAAAAATATATAATACCGCCTTAACTTATAATGCCGCATTACAAAATTATATGTTAGGTGCATCAAATAAAGCAGATATTATTAATAGAAATCGTATATTAAATTTTGATAATGGTGTATTATCATATTAGGCCTGTTGTGGATATGTTCCAACATTCTTAATTACTGGTGATTTAACTAAAATTTTAAATAAAAATAAAAGTGGAGATAAAGCCGGTAAAAAAGATTCTGAGTCTAATGTAAATATTGTTTATACTAATCCATATGATCCAACCAGAAACTTTTCTGTAAATAATTGTCAAATAAGAAAGCATGGTCAATCTACTTTGACATATCCTATTACATCTATGAAATTCTGGTTAAATAAAGTACAGGGAGATGAAACAATAAAGCCGGAATTTATATGGAATTATTAGAATGAAGAAGTTGAGTCTAATGATAAATTAGCAAAAAATCGTTATATAATGAAAAGAAACTCATTTGTTGATGATAATAATTTATTTGCAGATTTAGCCGGTAAACCATCTATACCAGCTAATAAATTTGTTTTACAAGCAAACTATGCAGACTCTTCTGGTGTACATAATGGTGCTATTGAAAGACTTATATAGCTTACATGGTTAAAAGCGGTAGTTAATAACATTTTTGTTTTACGTACTCCACCTCAGCTATTTACTACAAATCAATTAAATTCACATAATTATCAACATATTGTATATGAATATACTTTTGAAGAGGACCCTAAAGATCCTACAAAAATGATTACTGTTGCTACACCAGTTGATTATATAAAAATTGAAGCATACACTATAGATCAAGCATATGGTCCTGAGTCATTTTGGAAAATTTTTACAGGGCCACCTGCAACAGTCAGCGCACAAACCTGGTAGGATGCTTATGCACTTATAAAAAATTTGACTCCAAATGAACTTATAGGTATTTCTCAAGATACTTATAATAAATTTACTGAAGAGCAGCAAGATATAATCGATGCAGAATTGTGTTATATAGGTTATGGTAAATTACATTCAAGTAATCCTCGTTATAATCAATTTGCAAATAACCCTGATAACCCTAATCACGTTGCTGGACACCTTCAATGGCAAGATTATTTCACAGCAGATGTAGAAAATAATAATCCAAGAAAATTCCCATATCATATAGGAGTGTCTGCGGATTCATTACCTTGTGCAGTATTCTATCAATCTACTACTAGTCAAGAAGCTGATCAAACTGTACAATTCTTAGGACAATATGTATTTATGGAAGATAAAAAATCTGAAGAATGTTTTGGTGAAGGTGCTATTTATAGTGGTAAAAAAGGTAATGATTATTCAGATCCATTCTGCTTTACTGAAAAAGCACAAAAAGATGTAAATTTTGATAATAAAGGTAATAAAGAAAAGTAGAATTCTAAAAAATATCGTTTATGGAATAATAAACGTGTATTACGTATAGAATGTTTAAATATTGATACTGCATTTACTTCTTTCTTAGAATCGACAGAACCGGCTATTCATGTTACATAGCAATCTGATGAAAAAGTTGCATGTCAATTTGATGATATTATAAGAACACCAAAAGATGATAAAGGACAATTTACTGTAAGATTATGTTGGGAACAAGACTTTGAATTAATATATCCTGATCCAGATGACATAGCTGAAGACCAAATAGAAGAAAATGAAGAACGTGTAAAAAATAAATTAAATCCTATTAATAATTACTATGAATAGGGTTCTGTATTTAGAAAAACAACACAACCTTGGGTAGATTTCTTTACATGGGCGGTTAGTACAACAGGAGATATATAGTTATTTAAAGAAACAGCTGCAATGCATTTAGATTTATGGAAAATGGCTGCATATTACATTTATTTCTTGCGCTTTGGTTTGGTCGACTCTGTTGAACGTAATGCACAATGGAAAACATATGATGGATTACATTGGCATTGTGAACCTTGGGATATGGATATTGCATTAGGTAATAATAACCAGGGTCAGATAACATTCAGACCACCATTAACTAGAACTACCCAATTAGGTAATGGCTCATATGCATATTCTGGTAGTGCAAAACAATATGGCACATTACGAGGTAACTGGATATGGAATGCATTAGAATCATGGTCCGAATGGTATAATGATATACTTCCTGCAGTAGCGGCAGCTTTAACAAAAGCAGGTCTTACATATGATAATATTAATTATATGTTTGACAAAGAATATGTATATAAATGGTCAGAATCTATTTATAATCTCGGTGGACATTTTAAATATATAGAAACTCTTACATAGGAAGACGTATCTAAATTATCTTGGCTACAAGGCTCACGTGAAACACACAGACACTGGTGGCTATATGAATCTATGACTTATTATGATTCAGTATGGAAATGTGGTGATTATACTAGTAAAAAAATACAATTCTATACAGATAAGTAGCAAAATGTACCAGGTTGGGCAGATATTACAACAAATAAAGATTGCCTTATTACATCAATATTAAATGATGATAGTGGAGATGCTATATTTGTGATAGGTTCAACACAGGCTTTATAGGGTGTACCTACAGGTAGTGCTGTAACATTTACTGATTATTCTCTTTCTAATAAAGTGCCGTTGACACTTTGGGGATCAATGTTCTTTGAAAAATTTGATATAACTTCTGTAGCTGCAGGTTTATACCGTATAGATTTATCCGGTGCAAATTCTAATATTTCTGGTGGTACTTTATATGAATTAAAAATAGGTGCATCTAATACAAGAACTGGTAGTAATAATAAATATATATTCCCTAAATATAATGTATTCCCTGTTAGGATAGAAGGTGGACATTTTGATCATTTACAAACATATAATATAGAAGGTCAGGTTGGCCTAGATTTTGGTACAGCAAACATTAGTTCAATGAAAGCATTAGAGAACTTATATGCTAAAGCTTCTGGCTTAAAAAGTGTTATATTTAAAGATTTGAATTTTACTAATCTTGAATTACCAGCAACAACCCAAACAACGAGTGGTACTATTGTTTTTACTGAATTATCATTTGATAATGTTTCATGGAAAAATTTGTCTTTCTGGACAAGCACTTTATCACAACAAAATACACAAATGGTATCAACAAGATATAATAATACTATTACTATAGGTAATGATATTATATAGGGAACTATACCAATAACTATATCTACAATAGAATTTACCGGTAGTACTGCAAAAAAACCAGAAGCAAAAGATCTTGTATATAGATGGTTATGGGGTAAATATCAAAATGCTACAAATGGCAGTGTATCAGCAAATATTGATACTTTATTATATCAAGAATTTGCTACGTCTAAATTAACTTTGCATAATATTGATTGGTCTACAGAAACAGGTTTATAGGCTGAATATGATAATGAGAATCCTGATGCAATATTATTATTATCTTACTGGGATTTAAAACTTATACATTATATACCTAATAATAATCTTAGTGGATACATTCTTATAGGTGATGCATCAAAAACAATAGGAACACGTTTAACAGGTGCAAATAACAAATTAGATTCCGGCCAAATGAGAGAATTGCAGTTATGGTTTGGTGATACAATTTTTACTCAAGGTGCAAAATTGCAGATAAGCCATGTTAATTCATATATATCATTAAGTATTATTACTAATCCTTTAGCAAATGGTACATCATTTAATCAAAATGGTCAAGTATATCTAAAAGAAACAGAATTAGGAGCAGCTGGTTATATTACAGTAAATGCTACAAAATTTGGATCGCGTAATGATAATACTGTATTTGACTGGAAAATATAGTATCAATCAGAAGAAGGTTCAGATCAATGGGATTCTACTACAACTAACCCTACTTTTGCACCAAATAAAAGCATACATATTTTATATGAAAATGATTATCATAATTTGCTTCGTGTACATGCAACTGAATCAACCATAAATACTACTATAGATGCACTTAGAGAAAGAGTATTTGCATATCCAATTATATTAAAATGCTATCCTCATGGATAGGAAGATGATGCTACTACAACTACATTCTCTGTATTACCAAAAATATGGCCAGAAGCTGTACGTATAACATCTGCAGATGTGTTAACATCTCCATATGTTACAAATTATACGGGTATGAATATTTTAGGTATTAGAAATAATGTTACAATAACAATAGATACACAAGGATATTTCTCTTCATATCCTGATGAATGGTACTCTATTATTGCTGATGGAGATGTAAAAGTTGGAGAGGGTGAACAAGAGCGATAGAAATATAAATTTAATGAATTAGATACTTTTGGAACAGGTACAACATAGGGTGTAATAACTTTCCATACCATAAAATATAATCTTGGCGATGCCGCTAATAATGGAAGTATATATACATTAAATAATGCATCTAAAAATTGGCAAGCATTTGAAGCATTAAGCTTTATAGGTTCAGGTTCAACAAAGCCAACGGTAGAATATAAAATAAATGAAATTGGCCAATTAGTATTAAAGTTTTCTGATTTAAAGGATCAAGTATTTGATTTTAATTTATCTGCATATCTAAATTATGAATGTACTGGGGATATTACAGTAAACAATCAAGTTGCATCGGAGTTAAATAATGTATTTATAAAAATACGTACATTAAAAGATACAGATAAAATTTTAACAACATCTACAACAAATACATATGATTGTATTGCTGCTGCATTAACTGTGCCTTTACAAGCAACACCGGCAGGAGAATTATATAAAATGGATTTATATTTATTAGATGGTACATTAGATTTTAGTAAATAGCAATATAGGAAGAATCTTAAAAGTACATTATCTGACAGAATAAATTATTATGATTCTATATTCTTATATTTACCAAATATTACATCTGTAAATTTAAGTAATACCAATGTGCAATCATAGACTATTATTCAAGGTTTGGCTAGAAATTCATTTGATTTTTCTAATTGTAGATCATTATAGACATTAAATATGCAAGATATGCCTCAAACTGTTAATACAATACCTATAAATATATCAAATTGTACAAAATTAGAATCAGTTATTTCAGAAAATTCTAGTATAACATTTGATTATCCAAGTAATATAAATAGTTTAACTACAGTAAAAATAGGAAATCCATTGTATATAATATTAAAAAATTTACAAGGTTTAAAAACTTTAGGAGCACCTACAAATAATGATTGTGAACATATACATTTTGAAAACTTAAAACTTAATAATACATTCACATATTTTTCTAAAGTATATAAAAACTTATATAAGTAATTATGGCAAAATCAAATATAAAAAGCTTAGTAATAAAATAGAATAAATCATATATAGAAACAATATCCGATAGTAATTTTAGATTATTATATACTGCTATTAAAGAAGTTGTTGATTATTGGGATAATTTAGTGATTTCTCAAGATGAAAGGGAGAATTATAAGAAACAATATGGTCTTACTGATTTTATAGAAATAGAAGGGCATATTTCTTTAAGAAATGTATATCTTGAAGAATTACAATATGTATGTTTACATGTAAATGGTAATAAAAATGATACATAGACAAATTTAATTATTGAACCCGGTTTTAATTATTATATATAGTTAGCAGATCCAAAATTTCATGAAAATTTTTTGGAAACCATCGGATATGATAAAACTATATAGGATGGTGTTACTTTAGGTGATGTAGAGCAGTTAATATGGCGTTGGAATACATGGGGAGTAAGTACAAATAACAATCCATTAGCAGGTAATTATGCATCAACCTGGTTGGCATATACGGACCCAAGCGGATCTGAAGAAAATAGAAAAAACTGTGTAATGAATTTATCTGATAGATTTGTATTTACTAATCAAAATAATGTAGCAGATATAAAAGTTTATGATTTTACTCCTTATTATCATATGATAGGAGAATATCAAACAAATGCACCATCTACAAATTTTGGCTATAATTGGAGGAATGGATATTGTTAGAAAGCTACGCCACTACCAAAATTATTAACAAATATCCCTCCATTAGCAGCAGATTCCAGAAAAGGAAGTATTGATGAAATATGGATATATGTACCACATCAATATTCATATGGTTTTAGTTCATTACACTTTGTATTAGGTACATTTACTTGTAGTGTATTTGAAAATGTATATTCTGATCAAGATATGCAAACAGCAACATATGCTGCATGGGGGGATGTAAATGGTGGTAAATGCATGGTTGTTGATAGATTATTTGTAAAAAGTTGGGGAATGGGCCAGGATCGTTGGGGAGGTGACTGGTATAAAGATAAAGTTATATCTGTAAACCATTTATGTGTAGATTTGGGAATTCCAAGTGTTAGACAATTTGAAGAGATAACAAATTTACGTGAGTTTAATGATGGATGGGCAAGATGTCCTATGAAACTCGCGAATAATATGATAATTTTTATATTTTCTACACGAATAGTTCCTCCATCATTTGATTCAGATCAAGAGGCGCAGGCTTTCTATTCAGATCCATCAAAAATAAGGTTTTTAACTTATACCGGTAAAATGACAGATGACCACCAATATGAATCAGTTGACGGAAATTTAATATAGAATATGTATGCATATGTGCCTAATAGTACAAAATATGAAACCAATGCGCCTAGTGGACAAAATGGCAAAGTTTATGTACAAGATGAATTCTATTATGCATTAAAATATATGCATCTTGTAAAAAAGGAAGACGGAGAAACTGCATATGGACATAATTATATAAACCCCTCATGTTTACATTCATGGTCAGAGTATAAAATTACATATCCTAGTACAAAATATTTTAATCCCGCAACTAATAAATTCTGGTGGCAAACAAACACAACAATGAATACTATTATTTCAACATATTATAAAAATGATGATCCTAATGGATATTATAAGAATTAATTTTTGAATTCATTATTAATAACCCAAAAGCTAATACCGATATTATACATTATAATAAGTATTATTATCCATGTCAACTGAGTAGAAGTAAGTTCAACACTAATATATTCAAAATCCTTAAATTCCTTACGTTTCCAATCATGTATGTGAGACGTGAGGAATTTACTATATTCCCCTATATTGAGTTTTGGATGATCTATAAAATATTGCTTAGTCTCTACACCAAGTTTTGGCTTATCCTCCCAACTGAAAGGATAACACCAAGTTACGTTATTATGTTTATCTACTCCCAAGCATACAACAAATTCATTTTTGTTTCCACCTAACCAATGAGATTGCTGCATCTCTCCCACTAACACATTAGGGCTATTAAAAAGCAATATAAAGACTCGTATCTGCTTTTTTCCGCCGTAATAAGCATTTATATACCTGATAGCATTTTCGTGCTCATATGGGACTTTTTTACCTATTATAGGATTCTGATCAAGGTTAATAATCTCTGGATATTCATATAATCCATATTGCTTTATTTCTTTTTCACTCAAATCACGGAATTTAAAAATAGAATGATCAGATCCCTTTACACGGTTCTCATATGTATGCTCCCATGTAAGGCTATAGCAATTTTCAGGTTTACCATTATAATGACGTATATATGCATCTCCATCAATACGATGATAATGCCTGTGCATATCTTTAAACACTGGTTTTGCTTGTAGTTTTTCATTAATATAGTTGAACATACTCTTGCTAATAGAATGCTCCCAATTGCTTCTATTATCTGTATATGCCCATTCTTCTGGATGGTAACGCCTTTCCCATTCAGTATAATGTTCTGTTCTGTATTTAGTATGTCCGTCCTTATCTACCCCGTCCGGAACCTGACGTGTTTTATGAACCAAAACCATTTCATCCCATTCCTCATAGTAAATGGTACTTGTAACATATCCTCCAAGATATTCGGTTGCCGCAGTAGAATATGAAATCATCGCATATTTTAAAAAGAAATACATGATGATTGATGGAGCAATAACTACGCAATATTCCCACCAGACAGTTTCCTTGAAAAACTTGGTGAATAAAATAATACAAGTAATAACAGGTATTGTAAATATAAGAACTTCCATATTTCTAAATTAAACTGAATTTTTATTATATATCTTCCTCTTGTAACTCCCTTATTTGTGAAGCTTGTTCTTTAAGCCATTTGATAGTATCATTGCATATTGCTATTAAGTCTTCCTTATTGCATTCATGTAATTTCTTTCGTACATAATAGCAATCTGTGTTATACATATATGACAATGCCATATAATATAATGTAACCCATGTTTCTGGTGAATAACCGTCTGGATCAAGTACATCGACATTTGGCAATTCTGTATTCTCCAGCCATTTGATACCGTTATCACAGAACTGCTTCATATCTTCCAGCGACATATTACATAATTCGTGTATGTCATACTTATTGCGTAAGCCATACCTATTATAATAATATGCAACCATATTCCATAAATCCTCAGGAATCACGAAATTATAAAAAACTTTCTTATCCTCCATATCAGTTATCATACTTTAAGAAACGATACCATTCTGGATATACTACATCATTCTGTATTTGGTTCTCTGCAATATATTTGTTGACTTCCTGGACAGCTTCCCACCAGTCGCGTTTCTCTACTGTCAATACAGTTTCCCTTACGTCATTGAATGCCTTCCAAGACCAATATTCTTTGATAACCTCAATTTTAAATGTTGGCTCACATTCAGCACCCATAAAATAATGATACGGTTTTGCTTCTATTAAATATACCATAATTATTAAATTTTTAATTTGCTGCAAAATTACTAAAAATATATTTAATATAATAATAAAGTATAAGAATTTAGTATATATTAACAAAAAATGGCAACCTTTAATTTAGATTGCCATTTATATTATGAATTTCCTGATGCAGGTTTGGAAGAAGCTTCCATTGCATCTGTAGGTTTCTTTCCTACTATATCTTCTTTTGTTACACCAGTCTCTACCCAACTATGTGTATGATAGTCATATATACGGGAACATTGATAAGCCAATGAATCCAAATCAATCTGTGTAGACAATGGATCATAGTTTGTAGGCTTTTGGTGTTGTACCTGAGGTTGAGTCACTGGTGCTTTTCCTGTATCTACTACTGTAGATGTAACACCTTGTAACATATATCAATTCAAATTATTTTTATTATTTATATTAAGGTTCTTTTGGAGTTTCTGGTTCTGTTGGAGTTTCTGTAGGTTTTTTATCTCCTTCTTTTACTGCGTCTTTCAATGTAGCATTATATGCATTAGCCTCTTCTTCTGTTAATGTATCATCTGCATTTTTAGTTGCACCTGTAATTGCTGTATTATATGCTGTTGCTTGCTCTGCTGTTAAAGCCACACCAGCTTTTAATGCACCTTCCAATATTGCATTATGTTCTGCTGCTTCTGCTGCTGTATATGTTGCAGGACTTACTTGTTCCTCTTGTGCTTCCTGTGCTTGTTCTACATTGTCTTCATCTAAATCCTGAATACGTGTAGAAATAGGATTATAATAAGTAGGTTGCTTATGTTCAATTTTTACTGCTTCTGCAATTTTTTTACCAGCAGCTGGTTCAATATTTACTGCTATACCCATAACTAAAATATATTAATTTTTAATATTTATCTTATACCA
>ODAI011050558.1_pt1 | contig 20637 bp, 15 predicted proteins | sample 1539321 | NCBI WGS metagenome assembly ODAI01 (sample SAMN02144231, study PRJEB22623) | gut metagenome | biome: sheep rumen | host: Ovis aries | place: New Zealand
AAGACCTAACGGAAAGGGGAATGTGTCGACAGAAACGACCAAAATGAACACAAATGTGAACAACTCCAACCGCAACACCCAAGGCCGTACCGACGCAACAGGAGGCAGAACGCAAGTCACTCCCAACCAAAAAGGTGCTACCAATAGCGGCAATCCCGTTTCAGCCAAAGGAGGCAGAAGGTGATTGATAGAAGGGGGTTTGGTTGTAACGAATGAAGAGTTAAGAGGATATGTGCGCATTTCCTCTTAATTCATTATGAATACCTTTCTTAACCTATGACAAAAAGTCACCAACAGAGGTTCATCACGTTGTAAAGCACGATTTGTGGTGGGTTTCCACCACCTATCCTCATAAAGAAAGAATATTCTTTATCACGACAGGCTATAAATCCGAATTTTTATCTAAATTTGCAACCAAAATGTGCAATGAACTATTATGAAGTACTGGAAAGGTACATATTTAGCCACAGGCGTAGCCATTCTATTCATGATGTTTGGTTGCCAGCGGGCACAGGTCAGGCAGGTTTCAAGCCCTGAAGAAATAAGGGAACTGAATCACAAAGTGCTGAAGACAGCCAATGAGTCGCCCGACAGTGCTATGCTGATGATTAACTCGTTGAAACTGCCCGCTTTCCGCCGTGACTACCTCCGTGCCAAGATTTATGCGCAGTCCTTGGACAGCCTTTGGCTCGACTCTGCCATCATCATCGGTGAACGGCTGATGACTTTAGACGTGGCAAGCGAGGATAAAGCATTTCGTCAGGACGTACTCGAGATGCTGGTCAATGCCGGCAGACAGCATGGCGACGACGAACAGAACATCCACTGGTGTACGCAGTTGATAGACCTCTGCCGCCAGCAGGGGGAGACAACCGTGGCTCTTCGCAACGAAGCTGAACTGGGTTGCATGCTTGCCGGAATAGGCAAGACCGATGAAGGCTTGGCGAAAATTGACAACGCCATCCAACTGCTCAGCGACAAGCGCAAGTGGGAAGAGATGGATGCTTGTATCATAGCCTTGAGGCGCAAGGAGAGCGTGCTCGACAAAGAGCGGCGCTACGCCGACATTCCTCCTGTGGCGCAGGCCATGCTCAATCTACTGTCCGACTACGAGCAGCACCCCGATGATTTTCACGACGGCTCCTACCGCGAAATGACTGAGGAACAGCGCCCCGGCTACATTGAGTTCTACCGTGCCAAGGCCTACATGTACATGGCGTATGCCTATGCCCATCAAAATGAGAAGGGGAAGGCCCATGAGTATCTGCGGCTCTTTGAGCAGTGCGCTTTTGCCAAGACCTTACAAGGGCGCATGGAGATAGCCCCGACATGGTGTCTTTTAGGCGAATACGATAAGATGGCGGCTGCCTACGATGAGTACGAGGCCCGTCTGCGAGAGCAGAGCGATACCATGAACACCATCATTGCTGGCATCATTCGCGACCGTGCCTACGCAGCCAAGGCACAGGGCCGACTTGCCGAGAGCCTCCGTCTGCACGAACAACACGAAACACTCACTACTACCCTCAACGCCCGTCTGCTCAGCAGCAAGGCCAACCTCTATGCCGCCCGCTATCACGCTCAAGAGCAGCAGTGGGAGATAGAGCGACAGAAGGAAGACAAACGTTTTGTATCCATGATGGCCTTCCTTATCGGAATCCTTGCCTTGACGGGACTTTTCTTTGCCTGGTACGCTACCCACCAATGGCGCAAGACACTACAGAAGAACCGCGCTCTGGCCCAGCAGATCAAGGAGGCGATGATATATAAGGAGAAGTACGAGGAACAGAAAGCCCACCCAAGCCCTCCTCAAAAGAGGGAAGTTGAGAAGGAGGAAACAGGGAAAACAGGGAATGCTCCTTCTCTTGACTCCCTATCTCCTGAAGAACTTTTCCACTACATCGAACATGAAGTCAGTCGCAGGCTGTTGTTCCTCAATCCGTCGTTCGACCGCCAAGCCATCATCGACGAGTTCCACATCTCGAAGGAGCGTGTCGGGGCGGCGTTCTCTCAGGGCAGCACATACGACTCGATGACCCAGTTCGTCCGCGTCCTGCGATTGGAGTATGCCAGCAAGTTGCTCGTCACCACCGATCTGTCCATCAGCGACATCATGACCAAGGCTGGTTTCTCCAACGCCTCTGTCTTCAGCCGCTATTTCAGCCGTAAGTATCAGATTACGCCAACTCAATACCGCCGCGCCAACAGCGAACAAGACTGCGATTGAGCGAGAGGAGAGCCAATGTCGTTGGGTTCTCCCAAGCGTGAGCAGGATCGACCCAGGTCAAGCGTAACAGATGATGATGCCATGCCATCGCCACTATAGTCTCGAAACCCCAGTGTTTCGGGACTTTTTTCTTGACTCGTCAATTGACGTTGTCGAATTCACTTGACCATTTGTCTGAAACGACTTGACCATTTGTCTTTAATATATGTATATACGCACGAAAAGCGTATTTTTGCATTTTGATAATAAATAACAATATCAAAACAAACAATAAAATGAAACTGAATACTTCTTCTATTTTGCCTGTGACTCTCGCAACAATAGTATTCGGACTGACATCATGCGGTATAGATATGCCCAAGGCCGTCATCGCCCTCTACAGCGCATTGGGCTTCGCAACGAAATAATGATCAAACAAATTATAAACCAAATAAGAACAATAAATGAAAAGAACTACGTTTTTAACTGTGCTACTCCTGTTCGCAGGAGTGAGTATGAGAGCCCAGTCTGTAGCCACAGAGCAGATGGACGAGCGGTTCAACGACGAACAACTGCCCTACGGTTGGTTTACCGAGGGGTGGACAGTTGACAATACAGGTGTCATCAGAACGGAGGCATCTTCTGGTTCCAGTTTTGATTTAGAGAAACTGATGGGGAATACCAAGAAAGAAGATCCCGAAGATCCTGAAGATCCTGAAGATCCCGAAGATCCTGAAGATCCCGAAGATCCTGAAGATCCCGAAAGCACTGGAAATGAAGACCCTGAAGAAAAGAAGGGCAACTTCAACATGGAAGATCTTATGAATTCGTTCATGGGTGGCGACAGCAAGCCTAACTACCTGCTCACACCTCCCTTGATGGTCAATGATGGCGAGACGCTGGTGTTCTCGGCAAAGAAAGGCGGTTCCGACGACTCCGGCTCAGGCTTTAGCATCAGCTTCGGCAACAGCGACTCCACATTTGTTGTGGAGCGCTCGGTGTACAGCCGCAACGAGTGGGTGCGCGTGGCCGACTTCACCACCGAGCTCGACACCCTTTTCAAGACATTCACCATCTCTGGCACTCCTGCCGGTGAATACCGTTTCCGCTTCAGGGCCGGTGGTGAAGTGCTGATTGACAGCGTAGCCGGTTTCCACTTCGACAGCGAGGCTCCAGACATCTACATCATAGAGAACGATGCCCGTGCCTATCATCTCGACTTCAGCCTCTGCTACGAAGACAGCACGAGGACGCTCAAGGTCATCAATACGGCTACAGGCACACTGAATGTGGACATCAGCTCAGCCGATGCATCCCTGTTCTCCGTGAGCCAAAGCCAATTGGAAGTGGCTGCCGCCGATACGCTTGATGTCAACATCACCTTCAATTTCGCAGCCGGACAGCCTGGCAAGAACGAGACACAGATTACCTTCACCCCTGCCGATGAACGCGTCTATGGCAAGACACTGAACGCAACTGCCGTTGTCACCCAGCCTGGCGTATGGATGGAGGATTTCAATGCCAACGTCCAACCCAAAGGTTTCTTCACTGAGGGATGGGAGTTCCGCGACCAGGTGGCCACAACCAGTGAAGACGATGGTATGGGCGCGATGTTCGGTGGCGGTTCGTCATCGTTCCTGATGACTCCGCCCCTCAAGGTTGAAAGCGCTGACGAGGTACTGCTCTTCTCTGCCAAAAGCGGCAGTGGCGACGATGGCATGGCGGGCATGGGTGCCATGTTCGGTGGCGGCAGTTCGTCGGTTATCATCGAGAAGTCGGTCTATGGCAGCAACAAGTGGGAGAAGGTAAAGGAATACACCGAGCCGCTCGACACTACATACAGGGTGCTATGGGTAGGATCCATCGAACCTGGTGAATACCGCTTCCGCATCATTGCCTCTGACAGCATCGTCGTTGACAGCATCGCCGGATTCCACCTCGATGAGAATGCCCCCGACATCTATGTGCTCCGCAACAATACAGCTGCCAGTGCAGTCAATTTCGGCATGCCCCAGGCCAACAGCACAACGACGTTTGCCGTGGTCAACACGGGTACCGGTTCGCTGCAGGGAGCCACCAGCTCTACCGACGAAACCACCTTTGCCCTCAGTGCCAAAGAGTTTGCCATCAATGCCAACGACACCGCTTATATCGATGTCACTTACCTCTTCGATTCAGAGTCGTTGGGTATTCACCAGGGAGCCGTCACCTTCTCACCGACAACACCAGCTCTTGTTCCACTCACCTACCCGCTCACAGCCTACAGCACTTACGCTGACGCATGGACAGAGGACTTCGAGCCTGAGTTCCTACGTGAAGACGAGACGAAGCCTATTGACCTTCCCGATGGATGGGAGACCACTGGATGGGAGGTCAAGCTGCCTGGCAGCGAAGGCGGACTGATGGACATGCTGAGCGGCATAATGGGTGGCAGCGACGATACCCCCAAGACGTGGATGGCCACCACAAGTTCTGATGCCTACGAACTCATCACCCCGCACCTACAGGCCATGAAGGGCGACGTGCTGCGCTTCGAGGTCGAACTGGGCGGTGGCGGCATGATGGCCATGATGAGCATGTTCATGGGCGGCGGTGCCAGTGGTCAGCTCAATGTGTTCTACCGCCTTGACGACAACGACAGCTGGACTTACTATGACACGTTCGTGCAGAGTGGCTTCAACTACTTCGTGGCTCCCTATTCAGGCATCTATCAGTTGCGCTTTACCTCTCCGGGTGCCAAGCTCGACAATTTCTACGGATTCCTCATCCCAGGCGAAGAGGGAGACCAAAGCCGTGAATACTCGTTGAACGTGACCGATGCCGGTATGGCCAGCCTCTATCTCGATTACCCAGTGGCGATACCCGAAGACGACAATATGCTCGGTGTGTTCATTGTCAATAATATCGATGGACACACTCTCTTCCTGAAGCGTCTGAAGGAAACTATCCCTGCCGACTGTGGTGTCATCGTGATGGCCAACCCCGGAGAATTCTCTTTCAAGGAAACACGGATAAACATCGACGTAGTGGAAGAGAACTTGTTGAGCGGAACGGCTGTTGAGTTGAATGTCGCCGACATCGATGGCGATGTCTATACGCTCGGTCGTGGCAAGAACAGCGGATATATGGGATTCCACAAATACTCAAAAGCCACAATGCCCGCCAACAAGGCCTTCCTGGTGAGGACTGCAGGCAACGGAGACTCCTTCGTCATCGACAGAAATGCATTAGACGAAATCTTCGATTCCACCACAGGTGTGACGAGGGTTGTCATCGAGGACGAAGACCAGCCTATAGTATTCGACCTTCAGGGACGCCTTGTGGAGAATCCTTCCAAGGGCATCTATATCGTGAACGGGAAGAAAAAGTACATGAAGTAAAAACGGAATGAATATGAAAAAAGAATATATTTCACCCTCTCTGGAGATTTCAGAATTCACACCCGTGATGTTGATTGCCATGAGCTGGAGCGACGAAGAGACAGATGAAGCACTTGCTCCCGGCCGTGGTGATTATAATAGCGACTTCGAGGATGATTTCTGGGAAGGACGCGAATAAGGCATCCCTTTGTGGAAAGTAATAGAACCCTAATGCTTTACCAGCAATCATAACATTTTCAGACCGACACGGACAACCCGAAGAAAGATTGTCCGTGTCGTTTTCTCTTTGTTCATTGAACAACTTCAAACCAAAGTAAAAACTCAACTTCTCAACGCCTTAAGTCGGATTCTTCAAATAATTTCATAATTTTGCACTTACCAGTTGAATCTACGAATCACATAAAGGACAACAAAGACAAAAACAAGACATCGTTTTACTCCGCGAGACTAAAAACCACAACAGAATGAAACACGTATATTACTGGATATTTGCTTCTTTTCTTCTCACTGTTCCAAATGAGACCAACGCACAAGGACTCCTTCATCGTGTTGACAGCATGTTGACCGTGAACTATCGCAAAGGAGACATCGACACGGCCTACATCACACGGCCTGCGACAAAGTGGACGGTCACGGCCCGGATGAATGTATCGGGATCGAAGATTGAAGCTGAGGGAATCGACAATGGCCTACACTTCAAGTCGGAGATGGAAGCCAACAGGAAGGCAACACTCAGCGTGGGAGTCAGCTACCTCGGCCTTTCGCTCAATACGTCGCTCAATCCCGCCAAGCTGACGGGCAAGTACCGCGACTTCGAACTGAATTTCAACAGCTACGGCCGGCGCTTCGGCTTCGATGTCATCTATCAGGATGCCAAGAATTTCAAAGGGTGGCACGACCACGACGGCATGGACCGTATCGAACTGCCTGACGGCTTGCTGTCGGTGAAAACGCTGAACCTGAATGCCTTCTATGTCTTCAACAGCCGTCGTTTCTCCTATCCCGCTGCCTTCTCTCAGAGCTACATCCAGCGGAAGTCTGCTGGCAGTTTCCTTCTGGCTGCGTCGGGCATGGGTCAGCACGCCTCCCTCGACTGGGAGCAGGAGATGCAACTGAAGATGGCGAATATCAGTATCGGCGCAGGCTATGGCTATAACTACGTGCCAAGTCAAAGCTGGCTGCTGCATATCTCAGCACTGCCCACGTTCATCGTCTATAGCAACACGTCGATGACTTTCGGCGACACTCGCATCCCCCTACACTACCACTTCCCCGAGACCATCATCACGGGGCGGGGTGCCGTCGTCCACCAATGGGGCAACAAGTTCCTTGGCCTCTCGATGGTATTCAATTTCACCAACATCGGCCATGAGGATAGTCTCGCCATACATAATATCAAGTGGCGAGTCCGCACCTTCTTCGGATTGAGATTGTGACACAGACAAAAACTTGGATGTTTTGTCGAGCTTACTCACACTCGACAAAACATCCAAGGACTACATCGCCGTCAACCCCGTGTCGTTAGCCCGACGGAATCACCTCCTTGCCTATTTAACCCTCTTCCAGAGCCTTGTCATATCCTCCAGAGTCTTGCCCTTGGTCTCTGGAACAAGCTTCCAGACGAAGATGGCTGCAATGATGCAGATGATGCCATAAAGACCATAGGTGAACCAGTGTCCGAAGTCATCACCTTCTGTGAGGTGCATATTGAACATCGGCACAAACGTAGAGGAAACGATGAAATTGAAAATCCACTGGAAAGCCACAGCGATTGCCACGGCAGCGCCACGAATGGTGTTGGGGAAGATCTCGGCGATGAGTACCCAGCAGATGGGACCCCACGAGAACATGAACGAGGCACTATAGACCATGATGCTGGCAGCGGTGATATACTCCATACCGGCATGACCGAAAGAAACCGCCACACCGAAAGCACCAAGTGCCATACCGAGCGAACCCCAGATGAGCAAAGGCTTGCGACCCCACTTCTCCACAGTGAACACAGCCACCAGGGTGAAAAGGATATTGATGATACCCATGAAGACAGTGAACATCATCGGGTCGTCCATGCCCATATCACCGAAGATACGAGGTGCGTAGTAGAGCACGGCATTGATACCTACTGCCTGCTGGAACACGCTGAGCATGATACCCACGAAGATGCAAAGCCAACCGTAGGTGAAGAGTGGTTCTGTCTTCACAGTGATGGTGTCCTTGATGTCCTTGAGAATCTGCTGTGCCTTATCGCTGCCATTGATACGCGAGAGAATACCCAAAGCCTTCTCGTCCTGACCCACCATCACAAGGTAGCGCGGAGTCTCAGGAACAAAGCAGATCAACAATGCGAAGAGTCCAGCCGGAACAGCCTCGCTACCAAACATATAGCGCCAACCTGTCGTCACTGTCCACTGGGCATTGGGATTGATGGCTGCCAAACCTTTACCCATTTCCTCTACCAAAGGCTGGATGTGGTCGCCAAGGATGAAGAAGTTGACGAAATAGACCACCAACTGACCGAAGATGATGGCGAACTGGTTCCAGCTGACGAGCATACCACGGATGTTGGAGGGGGCCACCTCTCCGATGTACATGGGGCAGATGGCAGAAGCCAAACCCACACCCACTCCACCGATGATACGGTAGATGTTGAACACCACAAGCAGGCTCATTGTGGCCTTGCCATGCTCAAAGAGCATGAACTCAGGCTCCATGCTTCCAAGAGCGGAGATGAAGAACAAGATACCAGCGAGAATCAGTGAGCGCTTGCGGCCCAGACGAGTGGCGAGCAGACCAGAAAGTGCACTACCGATGATACACCCGATCAATGCGCTACTACTGGTGAAACCGTGCATAGCATCAGAGTAATCGAAACCGTCGGCGTTTCTGAAGAAAGCTTGAAGACCTTTTTCTGCTCCCGAAATCACTGCTGTGTCGTAGCCGAAGAGCAAACCACCGAGCACAGCCACCATTACGATGGAAATAAGATAGGACTTGGATCCTGTTTGTTGATTTGTCATATTGATTGGTTGTTATTTGATGTTTTTCCGTTTAGGGGACTTCTATAAATTGTCTTTCAGGAAGTCAGGTTTTCCACAAACGAAAGCAAAGATAGACATTTTTATCCAACCAATCAAAACTTACCTCCCCTTATCTGACGTTCTGACGCAAATTATCAAATTTCTGTAACAAAACCAAGTCTTTCAGCATGCTATCTTCACACTTTTAGGTCTCTGAGACAGCACTAAAGTAAGGGAAACGGAGGGATTTCAATTCTCCAAACACACATCATCACACGATAATCAGCCGAAATAGTTCAGAATAGGCTGACCGTAGATATTGAAGAGGGCAATAAGAAGGATGAGGGATGTGAGGATGATAAAGAGGATATTGGCGGCACGCGACTCGTTTTGGGCAAAGTAGCGACCTGCGAGAATGGCGGTATTGATGATGCAGACAGTAAATACTGGATTGAAGCACTGGGGCAACAAGGCGATGAAAAGAAACGACGCAACGTTGATGATGATGACGATATCGTAAGTGATGCGGATGCGGGTCTTGTCGAGATAGGCTGTGGAGAGAAAGTTGAACGTACCGATAAGGGAAACAATGAATGTGAAACCCAACATCAACCATTGAGACAGACCTACTGAGGTATAATCAGGAAAATGCAATTGAACAAGTTGTTGGAAGGGAAGGAGGAAAAGTTGCAGACCATCCATCTGCACCAACGAATAGAAGAAAAGAAACCAATAAGGAGCGGTGAGACCGACCAAACAGGCACAAAAAGCCTTGAAAGAAAACGATCGCAGATGCACTTGGCACATCCAGAACACGGGTGTCATCAGCAAGATCTTCGGGAAGACGAGCGAGCATAATGCCATGAGCATATAGAAAACGAAGGTGGGCATCACTGCATGGTTTTGCTGATAGGTGCTGAAAAGTGCAAAATAGGCTGTGATGAGAAGTGGCGGAATAAGGCTCGCTGGCTGAACAGGATGCAGGAATGAAGAAGCAATGAAAAGCGCCGTAAACAGACTGCTGATCATTCTCGAACGTATGCGAAGCAACACAAAGGAGGTGTTGAGCTCAGCCAAAAGATAAATCGACATGGCCAACAAGCCCAGGTTGATGCCCAACTGCGTCCACTTATCATCAAGCAATGTAAGGGGCAAAAGGCTCCACAACCCAGACTCGTCCTGTTGGAAAAAATTGACAGGAAGAGTCTGGGTCAGCATCACCACCACAGCCAGTGCGCACACCACTGGCAAAGTGAGTTTACTTGTTGCTATTGACTTCAGAAAATAGCGCATGAATGAAATTAAGAGTTAAGAGTTAAGAAAGGAACAATATCCCCCCTTCAATAACCCATAACCAATAACCTCTATTAAAGATCTTGGCCGATGTCGGAGCGGTAGTATTTCTTCTCGAACTGTATTTTCTGCTGTTCCTGCATGGACTTGGCAAGTGCCTCAGCCTTGTCCTTACCATAAGAGCTGACAGCGATGACACGTCCTCCATTGGTCACCACTTGTCCGTCCTTCATGGCAGTGCCAGCATGGAAGACGATGCTACCCTCTACATCCTCGATGCCTGTGATAGGATAACCCTTGCCATAAGCCTGGGGATAACCACCCGACACCAACATCACGCACACAGCAGCACGCGGATCCTGCTCCAACACCCTCTCATCAAGGTTGCCTTCTGCCACTCCCTCAAGCAAATCGACAAGGTCGCTTTTGATGCGCAGCATCACCGTCTCGGTCTCGGGGTCACCCATACGGCAGTTGTACTCAATGACATAGGGGTCGCCATCCACGTTGATGAGCCCGAAGAAGATGAAGCCTTTGTAGTCGAGACCTTCGGCAGCCAGTCCCTCTACTGTGGGACGGATGATGCGGTTCTCCCCCTTCTCCATCCATACCTTGTCGGCAAAAGGAACAGGAGAGACACTACCCATACCACCCGTATTCAGACCTGTGTCGTGTTCACCGATACGCTTGTAGTCCTTGGCTTCTGGCAGGATCTTGTAGTTCTTGCCGTCGGTCAGCACAAATACGGAGCACTCGATGCCGCTGAGGAACTGCTCAATAACCACCGTGGCACTGGCATTGCCAAACATGCCCTCAAGCATCTGCTTGAACTCCGTCTTGGCTTCCTCCAGGTTGTCGATGATCAGCACGCCTTTTCCAGCGCAAAGACCGTCGGCCTTCAGTACGTAGGGGGGCTGCAAGGTTTCCAAGAATTGCAAGCCCTCTTCAACATTGGTGCCATTGAAACTCTTGTAGGCAGCAGTGGGTATGCCATGACGCATCATGAAACCCTTGGCGAAGTCCTTGCTGCCCTCCAGTTGGGCACCCGCCTTGGAAGGACCTATCACAGGGATACCAGCCAACTGGGCATCGGCCTTGAAATAGTCGTAGATGCCTTTTACGAGGGGATCCTCTGGTCCTACCACCACCATATCTACTTGGTTGGCGATGACAAACGACTTGATGCCTTCAAAGTCGTCGGCCTTCAGACTCACGTTCTCACCAGCATTGACAGTGCCTGCATTGCCTGGGGCAATAAACAATTTCTCAACTTTGGGGCTTTGGGCGATTTTCCATGCCATGGCATGCTCTCTGCCACCACTGCCCAATAATAATATCTTCATCATATTCTGTTTTTTTTCGTTATTTTCGTTAGTAACGTTATTCTCGTCATTAACGTTATATTTCGTCATGACGTTATGACGGGAAGACGAAAATTCTTATTTGAGGAAATCTTCGAAATAGCGGGTGATGTGCTCGTGGAGATGCACACGATCGGTGCCCATCATGTTGTGCTCGTCGCCAGGATATACAAAGAGATCGGGATGGGTGCCGGCATCAATGCAGGCCCTCATGAACGACAACGAATGCTGAGGCACACAGGTATTGTCGTTGCCACCGTAGATGACAAGCAACCTCCCCTTGAGGTTCTGGGCCTTGTTGAGCAGACTGGTCTCGGCATAACCTCTCGGATTGGTCTGAGGGGTGTCCATATAGCGCTCACCATACATCACCTCGTAGTATTTCCAGTCGATGACTGGACCTCCGGCCACTCCTACCTTGAAGACATCTGGGTAAGTGGTCATCAGACTGGTGGTCATGAACCCGCCAAAACTCCATCCATGCACACCCAGACGATCGGCATCGACGTAGGGCAGACTCTTGAGGTATTCCACGCCCTTGAGCTGGTCTTTCATCTCTTCCACTCCAAGCTGACGGAAAGTGGCTTGCTCAAATGCCAGCCCGCGATGCTCACTGCCACGGTTGTCAAGGCAGAACATCACGTAGCCATTCTGGGCCATCCAAAGGTCCCAACCACGAGCGCCCCAGTTGCGGCTGGCGTCGATATTGTGGGCATGAGGACCTCCATAGACATAGACCACTGCAGGATATTTCTTTGCAGGATCGAAATCGCTGGGGAGGATCAGGCGGTAGTAAAGATCGGTCACGCCATCGGCGGCTTTAATGGTGCCTACTTTCATCTCTGGCACCTTGAAATCCTGCCAAGGGTCGGCGGCATGGTGGATGTTGAGGCTCTTGCCATCTGCCACACCCACAAGGTCGATGTTGTAAGGAGTGGTGGGCAAAGAGTAGCGGTCGATGAGATAAGCCCCGTTGGCCGACAGTTCCGGATAATGATAACCCTCGGTCTGACCCAAGGCCTTGCGCTTACCGTTCATACCTACGCTCCATGCGCTGACACCAATGGGATCCTTCTCGTTGCTGCTGAAAACCACCTGTTTGAGCCGACTGTTGAAACCCAGCAAATCGATTACCTCAAACTGTCCTGAAGTGAGTTGTTTCAGGAGTTTGCCTGCTGTGTTATAGAGGTAAAGGTGGTTGTAGCCATCGCGTCGGGTCTGATAGATGAACTTATCGCTGTCCCAGGGGAGGAAGACGATTGGGTGAAGTGGTTCCACATACTTGTCATTGTGTTCCTCCAGCAACACAGCCTCCTGTTTTCCCGTCTCGGCATCATAGCGGATGAGCTGAGCGTGGTTCTGGTCGCGGTTGAGTTCGATGAGATAGATTTTCTTCTCGTCTGGACTCCAGGCGATATTGGTGAAGTAGCGGTCTGTGGGATCCGCAGTCTGCAAGTAAATCGTGTTGTGGGTCTGAGGGTTGTAAACCCCCACCTGCACCTTGTGGCTAGTTTCGCCTGCCATGGGGTATTTGTCGGGAACCATTGTGGCGCAACGTGTTGACACATCTACCTGAGGATAGGTAGCCACCATCGACTGGTCCATGCGATAGAAAGCCAGTTTGTTGCCTTGAGGACTCCAGAAGGTGCCTTTCTCGATGCCGAACTCATTGCGGTGCACGCTTTCTCCATACACGATGTCGAGACTGCCGTCTTGACTTACCTGGGCAACTTGCCCGTCGGCAGTCTGAACATAAAGATTGTGGTCTTTGGTGTAGGCTGTGTTTTTGGATGTGGGTTCAAAATCGTCATGCTGAGCCGCAGGGTCTGGACTGACACTCCAGACCACTTTCTTGTCTTTCCAATCCACCAGCATCTGCTTGCCTTGGTGCTGGATCATCACCTGTGGGCGGTCAGCATACGGAAACGACGTATAATACAGGCTCCTCAGCGGAACACTGGCGGAGATGATGCTATTGATGTCATCGAGTGTGAAGAGGATGGTGGCTTCACCCGTCTTGTGGTTGATGAGGCGCACTTGGTTGATATCCTGCTCCACACAGTTGTCACCCCACCAGGTCACATACCTTCGCGAAGGGGTATGGGCGTAATAGGTGCTGCCACCGGGGATAAGGTCGTCTAAGGTGAATGGTTTCTTGTCTTGCGCCATCGTCAAGGTTGTTGTTGCCAGAAATGGCAGAAGCAGAAGATATCTGAAAAACTTCATATCGAAAAAGAATTAGTTGTCGTTGCGCTTGAAAGGCTTGCCGTCTTTGTCGAAACCCCAGTCACTGGTAGTGGCACCAGAGGCCTTGTCCTTGCCGCGGCCTTTCTTGCCGTCTTTATCTCTGCCCTTGCCGAAGGCTTTGCGGCCACCAAGAGGACGGTCACCACCCTTATCACCTCGTCTGTCGCGCTTATAGTCCTTGCGTGGACGCTCATCGCCATCACGGCTTCCGCGATAGGGGCGTTTCTCACGAGGCGCGCGCTCTTCGGTGGGCTGGTCACCATCAAGACTATGACCGAAACGGCGCAGGAAACGAAGGTGACGCTCGTCTATCTCTTCCTTGCCATGGTTGTCCCTTCTGCCAAAAGGCACTCGCTCACGGTCGAACCGCGACTGGTCGCGGTCATCGTTTTCAGACCTGTTCCTACCTGTGTGGGGACGATAGTGGAGGTTGCGCTGGCGCTCTTCATCTGTTTTGATGTCGAGTCCCTCCACCCGACGGTCACTGAGCTTACCTGAGAATATCTGGTACTTTCGGAACTCACATTCGAGCGCACCGTTGAAAAGGGCGTACTTGGTGGATGGCCGCATGCCGATACAGTCGAAACACTCTTGACGGTAGCTGATGATCCAGGCATCGTTATCGACAAACTCATGCTTCAACTTCTGACCGATCAACTCGTAGAAGGCAAGGAGGTCGTCGGTGGTGATGCGCTCGCCGTAGGGTGGATTGGTGATCATGATGGTTTTTTCGGCTGGTTGTGTGAAGTCGGCCATGTCGCGCTGCTCCACAGTCACAATGTCGGACACTCCGGCGGCCTGTACATTCTTCTGCGCCACTGACACTACCTTGCGGTTGATGTCGTAGCCATAGATGTGGTGATGGAACTCACGCTCCTGGGAATCGTCGTTGTAGATGTCCTGGAGCAGGTCGGCATCGAAGTCTTTCCAGCCCTCAAAGGCGAATTCCTTACGGAAGAGACCGGGCCAGATGTTTCGGGCAATCAGAGCGGCCTCAATGAGGATAGTGCCTGAACCGCACATCGGATCAACAAGGTCGCATTCGCCATCCCAACCCGTTAGCATAATCATGCCAGCAGCCAGAATCTCGTTGATAGGCGCTTCAACGGTGGCCTCGCGGTAGCCTCTCTTATGGAGGCTCTCACCAGAGCTGTCGAGCGAAATCGTCACCAGGTCGTCAGAGATATGGACGTTGATGTAGAGCTTGGGATTGGTCAGCACCACGTTGGGGCGGTCGCCCACCTTCTCACGGAAATAATCGGCGATGCCGTCCTTCACTCGGTAAGAAACGAATTTGCTGTGGCGGAACTCATCGGAGTAAACAACCGTGTCCACACGGAAGGTGGTGTTGACGTCCATATAGTCGGACCATTCGATGCTTTTGGTCGCTTCATAAAGCGCCTCGGCATCAATGGCCTTGAATTCCTTGATGGGTTTGAGGATCCTCACTGCCGTACGAAGGCAGAAGTTTGCGCGATACATCATCTCCTTGTCACCCGTGAACGATACCATACGGTTGCCTATCTCTACATTGTTGGCACCCAATGATATGAGTTCCTTGGCAAGCACTTCCTCCAGGCCCTGGAAGGTCTTGGCAATGAGTTTGAATTCCTGATTTTCCATTTGATATTTTTATGTTGTGAAAAAGACATGCACAAAACATGCCCCATTTTGGGTGCAAAGTTACGAAAAATCGAGCGAAGAGCAAAAGAAAGACCCGTCTTTCTGTTGCTATTCCGAGATGGAGTAACTTCGACGGAGTCAAAGTTACGAAAAAAACACAGGTGAGCACTTCGCAGCGGCCTCCTGTGTCCCCGGGTATAAATATTGTTTAACTTAAGTTCAGAGCCTATAGCCTAAGGACAAAGTGACGGTGCTTCGTCCTTTGGGTTCCTTGCTGCCTGTAAATAGCTGGTACTCATAGCCCACACCTAAAGAGATGCGTTGCCGCATCATCATCTGCACTTTGACACCCAAACCTACAAGATAGTGATGCTTGTTTTCCACATCATGATAGGTGGGATGGATTTTCCCGTGTTGATGGAGGTTGAGATAGGTAGCGGCGGCGTAAGGGGAAAAAGACCACACCTCGTAGCCATTTTGCAATGGAAAGCTATAGCCCAATCGACACGTCACATCCCATGACTTCACACTTCCCATCACCCCGAGGAAAGGATCGAAATCATGCTCATAGAACACGTACAAAAGTTCATGACAGGGAGTCACACTCAATCCTGCGTACAAGTGCTTGTAGATGAAATCGGCATAAAAACTCTGGCAGTTCTCCAATCCACCCCACCGCTTTCCTGAAAACCAGCTATGCGCATAGCCTAAGGAAATAGAAGAAAGCGCATCTTTCCACGACACCAACTTGGTCGATGGGTAGAGCGTTCTCCATTCGTCGTCCATGACCATGCGATGATCTTCTTCATCATCGAAAAGCATCATGCGCCACGGCAACACCTTGTCGCCTCTAAAGGTACCCAAAATGGCATTAGGACGGTCATCGGGAAAAACATCAGTGACATTCAAGATCTTGTACTCAAAATCATCACTGAAACCGTTGGTAGAGAAACGGTAGGCCACACCATTGTTGAAGACTGCCACTTCAAGGACAATGCTGCTGACCGATTGCAGGACCATGCCATAGCACTTCCCTCTCAGGCCAGCTTTTGCGAACGTCTCCTCGTCCATCGAAGAGAAGGTCTTGGTCGTATAGTCACAGCTCACCATGTCGGCTTTTCCAAACGATGACTCCCTACCATGCGAATAGACCTCAAGACCTATTTCTCGGTTGCGTATGATGCTTTTTCCCTTCACCGAGATAGACATCTCCAATCTTCTGGGAACCAGAATCTTACTATTGAATCCTCGACTCTTGTTGGTTTTCAGGTTCACCCATACCGACATGTCAGGCGATGACACTGAATATTGAGCCTGCACCAACGACGGAACAATCAGGCAAAACAGAAATAGAATATAATGTTTCATAATCGTATTCACTTCATTATAACGCTATACAAAATATGATGCTACCGGCAAAGCCGCTATTCCACAGCCTGCCTCGGGAAATAATCGAAGAATCGCTGGTTTTCACGAAGCGTCTGAACATCAAGGCTTGGAAACACATTGCCTTTCCAGTTGGCACCCCATGAATCAAAAGGCTCGCCTTCGGGTTCATAGTAGGTGATGTTGGTAGTTTCGATAGGCAAGGGATCGAACTCCAGAAGGAATGCGATGAAATCGCCAGAGAAGCCCTCCATCCAGAACGTGTGGCCCAAAGGCAATCCCATGGCCTTACGAAGTTTGAACTGTCGGCCGTTGCCATCCACCAACAATGTTCCTGGCTCTATACCATAGTACTCCCGCATCCAGTTCTGCTCTTTGGCTATGGCGAGGTAGGTGGCAGAGGGGGTGAGCCACAGCGCCATGGTGTTTTCACGTATTGGCTTAATGAGATGTGCATCAGTGAAGACTGACCACGAATGACCATCGTTCTTGTCGTACTGGCCCTCTTGTTTCACCTGACATGGAGTGTGGAATTCTGGAATATCGTCAAAAAACCACCCCAGAGTTAAAGACTCAGCTTTCTTGCTCCTATGCAGTCTGATTTGCCTTCCTCCCCTGAGGTACCAATTTGGCACACCATAGATAGAGATGCTACGAGTAGTGGGTGGCAGAGGAGGAAAATAGATGCGAAAGTCGAGAATGTCGCCCTTTTTCGCCCTGACACCGAAGTGCTTCCCCCAGCAGTTGGGTTCGACTCGACGGGCTTTATAGCGGATGCCAGTTGCACGATCGAGGATAGCCGTCTCTTCATGAGCCAACCAGAGATTGGTCACCACATCGCCTGGCATCACAAGGAAACAGTGAAGTACCGTCTCGTTTTCTTCTTCCTCCAGCAAATAGCAGATGGTGGTCCGACTTGCCGTCTCATCTTTTGCCATATCGCTTTTTATAGACGGGAATAAATGTTGCCAGTCCTCCAGCAAAGGTACATTTTCCACCCAACAGGTGTCGTTTACCCAGTTCTCTGTTGAAGGCCAGACAATGGTCTTCCCACCACTTTTTTCATCTGTCTCCGTAGTATAATCTACCTTGAAATAAGGACTTTTTACCCAAATCTTTCGGTCAGCTGTCTGGGCCTGCAAGAGGCTGCAGCAGAAGAGTAAACACCCGATGAATGGAACTTGATATGTCTTCATGTCGCTCATATTTGTTTACATTGTTGAAGTCGGTTGGTTTTGTGTGATGAACGCCCGGTATTTCTGATAGCAGTCGTAGGTCATTTCCATGTTGATGGGCGAGTGGGTGGCATAAAGTAGGATCTGTCCGTTGACACGCTCTGCCAGCCATAGATATCTCAGCCCTTTCCGCTCATCATGGAGGATGAAGTAGAACTTCTGTTGTGAGAAGTTCAGATGGTAACCAGGTGTTTGATTGTCTATACTGATGGCCACCTTGAGCATCCTACCGAAGACATCCACTTCTTTAGTATCGGGAAAAACACGGACAAGGTGGACAATATCCGTTTGGGCAGAATCCGTTCCACAGTCCAACGACACGGTCTCCACATGATAATAGTTGGCAAATTTCATGACAAAATCATCGATTCGGGAGGGTTCCACATAGTCTGAATCCGCCTGCAAAGCCCTGGAGGCGTAGTGTAGGTCTTGCGTGTTTGGCTGCAACTGTCGAATGGTTGGGAGAGATGGGGAAGCGCTTGTTTCAACCACCTCAGCCGGGACTTCCTCTGTCGCTGCAACAGGGAGTGGGTCTTTTTTGCCATTATTGAGACGGAGGGGCTGTTGGGCGCCATGTCTCTGCTGTCTCTGCTTCCCATGCTCATCCGCTGATACTCGCAAAACGGCGACTTGTTGCTCATCAGATACTTGAACCAATGAATCCATGTCGCCTTGAACTGAACTTTCAGTTTGAGAATCAACCTTCATCGATTTTGAGGCTTGCACTATAGTCTTGACGTGATCATCTTTTGGCTGGTAGAGGAGCCATACAGAGCCTACTCCAAGAAAAAGGAGCCCCACTGCCACCCAGCGCCAGTATTTCTTCACGAGACTTGGACGACGCTCTGTTTTCACATTCTCCTGTGGAGGCAGTTTGGCCATGACCTTTTCTACCATCTCTTCAGGATGGCTGAGATTGGGTTGTAATCCCTTCAGTCGTTCGAGTATGTCGTCAATCTTGTCCATAACCTAATGCTATCAATCGCTTCCTAATCGTTCGTCTTGCCAAATAGAGATTGGTCTTCACTTGTAATGCATTCATCCCTGTAATCTGCTCCACTTCAGTAGAAGTCAGTCCCTCCAATTGGCATAGGGTGAAGACAAGCCGCTGTTTGGTGCTCAAGCCTTCCGCCAAAGTTCTGACAATCGACACCCATTCCTTGTTCTCCAAAGAACGCTGATTATCGGAATCGTGGACAAACAGACGAAGAGCCTGTTCGTCACAAGGTGCGAAATGATGACGGCGCGCACTTTTCAGTTGATCAAGACACAGGCGGGAGGTTATCGCATAAAGCCACGTGGAGAATGGTTTATCCAAATCATAGTCTTGAATGCCTTGCCATACTCGCAAGAAGGTTTCTTGGACCACATCCTTTGCCTCCTCTTCGTCGGCCAGCATCTTCAATGCAAGAGAAAACACCATTTGCTGATACGTCATGACCACCCACCGGAAAGCGTCCTTGTCTCCCTCTTGGCATCGAGTGACTATATGGCTGTCTATCTGGGTCATTTTCGATTGTCTGTCTATATGATGATACGAAGTAGGAATGCAAAAGTAAAAAAAATGGGTTGATTTTATCGTTTATCTAAAATTATCGGTAAAACAAGAATCATTTTATCTCACTATCGGGACAGCCGGATGATGGACAAAGTTCGGTGTGGCTATCGTGGAATGTTGCAGTCGCAAGTGAAAACAAAACACTTCCTTCGCCAAAGCGCCATACAAGACGGAATCAGACAAAAAAATCAGCCCCAAAGAAAGATTGTCGGTGAAAAGTACTTGCAGATACAAAACTAATTTGTAACTTTGCGCAAAATTTGCTGAAATGTGTAAGTTCAGCACCCTCTGTATCATTTTGGACTTGAATATCCACTTCTCTTGATACCCTCCGAGGATAAGAGGGAGTTGTATTTCATGATGCAAGCAAAAGAACCAAAGAAAAACTAATTATAAAATAAAAAACACAATGGCATTTAGTAGAATTACAGCAGCTGAGGCTGCAGCGATGATCAAAGACGGCGAAGGTATCGCACTGAGTGGTTTCACACCAGCTGGTACTCCTAAAGCAGTGACAACAGAAATTGCCAAGAAGGCAGTTGCAGAGCATGAAGCAGGACGCCCATATCAAATCAGAATGTACACAGGAGCATCGACAGGCATGTCGGGCGACGGAGTGCTCTCCGAGGCTGGAGCCATCAAATACCGTGCTCCCTACACCACCAACTCACTCTTCCGCAAGCATGTCAACGCAGGCGAAATCGCATACAACGACATTCACCTGAGCCACATGGCACAAGAGCTCCGCTACGGTTTCATCGGGGAAGTCGATTGGGCCATCATTGAGTGCTGCGCCATCGAAGACGACGGAAAAGTCTATCTCACGGCAGCAGGAGGTATCGCACCCACTGCAGCACGCTTGGCAAAAAAGGGCGTGTTCATCGAGCTCAACGCCTTCCACAGCGCTAAGTCCATCGGCATACACGATGTCTATGAGCCACTCGACCCACCTTTGCGTCAGCCCATACCCATCACCAAGCCATCCGACCGCATCGGTACCACTTACCTGCAGATCGACCCAAAGAAGATTGTAGGTGTCATCGAAACCAACATTCCCGACGAGGCACGATCTTTCAAAGACGCTGACCCCGTGACAGAAAACATTGGTCAGAGAGTGGCTGAATTCCTGATGGCCGACATGAAGCGCGGCATCATACCCTCCACTTTCCTGCCACTGCAGAGCGGTGTTGGATCAACTGCCAACGCCATACTCGGCGCACTCGGCAACGATCCAGCAGTGCCCAACTTCGACATCTACACTGAAGTGTTCCAGGATGCCATCGTGGATTTGATGGTCAACGGAAGAGTGAAGAGCGCCAGCACATGCTCTC